>ERZ824598.946-NODE-946-length-41455-cov-20.782609_pt1 | contig 41455 bp, 34 predicted proteins | sample MGYA00519934_ERZ824598 | MGnify/ENA primary metagenome ERZ824598 (study PRJEB31778, sample SAMEA3449177) | human gut metagenome | biome: human gut; feature: human-associated habitat; material: faeces | place: United Kingdom | collected 2010/2012 ...
CTATCGACTTTATATGCCATATTACTTTTTAGGGACATTTACTGAATATCCCTATGCAGAGCGACCATCAACGAGAACTGATGAAGCTGGATGGTAAGCACCAAGCCGAATTGATCCGTAAGGAGGCAGAGCATCCCCAAGAGACCACAAGGCTCAAAAATCGGATTGCATGGCAGAATCATCTTATCGGTTGTCTCAGTTTCTTGCTGCTCAAAACGAGCGACATCTTCCGCAAGGCGGTAAACGGCATCATCCGTTTGGCAAAGGATTATTACAAACCCCGTTTTGACACCGAGCAAGTGTCGGACATCAAGAGTGCCCTTAACCTGTTCGGGGATGACAGGCAATCAAATCGGGCTGCAGGGGATTTCCTGTACTTCACTGCCAGGCAAAAGGGTGAATTTGACAATCGGGAGCAAATCAAAGCCAGACGGGAAGTTGACAATGTGGTGGAGGGACAATACGACCAACAGCAAAAGAAAGGTCTTTCAATGAGAAGATAAGTTGATAAATATAGAACCAATGGAAGTGGGCTATAATATAATGATTTTGCTTGCACAGTTCCATTGGTTTTTATTGATGTATCCTTCTATATTCGATAAGTGAGATTCCGGTATGTCGTTTGAAAAAGCGGCACATATAAGACCCGTCTTCAAAGTTCAAATATCCGGCAATCTCTTTGACTGACATATCCGTTGTTTCCAACAGCATTTTCATTTCTAACATTACTTGTCGCTCAATCAGACCTTTGGGAGTATCGTTCATAAAGTCTTTTGTTATTTGTGAAAGGTAAAACGGTGTGATACATAATTCATCCGCATAAAAGGCGACCTCCCGATGCCGACGACAGTTCTTGCATATCAATTCCCAAAACCTCCAGCACAACTTTTCCTTTCGGCTGTACTGCCGTTCGACGAAAGCGTCTGTCAGCATTGGCTGTGTCCGTCCTGCAATGTACAGAAAGAGGTTCTGCATATGATTGATAATTATCGGACGTTTGTGTAGCATGTCCTTCTGTAGGATACACCGGAGCTGGAGAAGCCATGTGCACAACAACTTCCGTTCTTCCTCCATAGGTCTGCAAAGCGGATACTGCCACAAGAACGGAAATAACCGGTTTGGCAATTTATATGCGATTTCTGTAGCCATTTCCTTTCTTATCTGCATATAAATCAGTTTACAATCTTTTGAAGTTGACGAAAACACTGCAAGCGAGTCTTCAGACAACACCAACAAGTCGGAACCTTTCAGCAGGTATTTTTCAAAATTGACCTTAATGACTGCTTTACCTTCAAGACAAATAAAAACTGCAAGATAGGGAAGTTTTAATGGATGCCCGATATGTTCGCTCATGCCACATTCATGTAATATTATTTCTATTTCTTCTTTCGGCATATTGTTTTTGTTTATACTGCAAAATTAATGGTTTATGCATTCTGTTTTGAATATTGTTTCTAAAAATACCGGTTTTGTTCATATTTTGTTTTCTTCTATTCCCGTCCGAAGCAGTATTTTTGCATCGAATCAACAAAATCCGATTTCGGATGATAATCAAACAGATTAAGAGTATGAATTTGAAAACAGAAAGAATGGTTTTGCGCCCTTGGAGGGAAGCAGATGCCGAAACATTGTATGAGTATGCGAAAGACGAGCGGGTGGGACCCGTTGCCGGATGGCCCGTTCACCGAAGTGTAGAGGAAAGCCGGGAGATTATCCGCACGGTTTTCGCGCAAGAAGGAGTGTTTGCCGTAACCCTTAAAGAAGATGACAGGGCAATCGGGTGCATAGGCGTAATACGCGGGGCTAAGAGTAATTTCCCGATTGGAGAAGACGAGGGAGAGATTTCCTACTGGATCGGTGTTCCCTTTTGGGGACAAGGGCTGATTCCCGAAGCCATGCGTGAGGTAATCCGATATGCCTTTGAGGATTTGAAGCTTACGAACTTGTGGTGTGGCTACTTTAACGGCAATGAAAGATCAAAACGGGCACAGGAAAAATGTGGCTTCCGTCATCATCATACCTGTGAAATGATGTACTATCCCTTGATAGATGATTATCGGATAGAACATGTCAGCTATCTTGCTCATAATGATTGGTGCATAAGGAAACGGTAATTATTGACGGTATCTTGGGGTACGATATTCAATGTGATGGACCTTATATGCTAACAGTATGGCACTGCCATCAATAAGGGATGACAGTGTCTCTGCTTTATGTTGATACTTGTCACGAAGAGCGTGTTCCGTGTTATAAATCTATATGATACATTCTTATCATGCTTGATTCTTCATTGTCCTCCTGGACAAGACATAAAAAGTTCCAACCGTATCTTTCATAGAATTTTGTATGCTCTGTAACCAGATACAAATCTTTCACATCCAAAGATTTCATGTCATTACAAATATATTTTAAGATTCGCCCAGCAATGCCCTGTTGACGATATTCTTTGTCTACATACAAAGCACAGATATTTGGAGTAAGGTCTTTACGATTATGAAAATCATTTTCGATAACTCCGGCTCCTCCAATAATTGCCTCGTTTTCTACTGCTAAATACCACTGAGGAACGCAGTTAGTCCCTAATATACATTCTTGTATACTTTCCATATATTCCTCAATCGGAATATTCCATTTTGAGTGGAACCAAACCGCTGCTTTCTCTGAAAGTTCAATATGTTCTCTAAGTTTCAAAATCTCCATTATCTTCTTTTTTATAGGATATTAGCCCTACAAAATTACGGATATTTTCTGTATGGTAAATGAGTTCAGCAAGAAATTTGATATGGATCCGCTCTGGAATAAAATCATGTTACGTAAACATTTTGTCATCGAGTGCATCAACAACATGCTTAAGAACACAGCCAAACTGGTACATTCAAGGCATAGTCCTATCAATAACTTCTTAATGAACCTCGTTGCGGCATTAGTGGCATATTGCTTTTATAAAGTTGTCCTTGGCAGATTTTCCGCATATTGTTATCTTTGTCTAAATTCAGGATTAAGTAGATAACAGTGGAATACAGGAAATTAATTACGCAGTAAGATGAGGATTCCGTCCAAATTGACACCTTTAGCAGGTTAAGAATTAATAAAAGTGTTAAATTTCTACCCTTTAGAATGTATAATTAAAGATAATGACCATATTTCTGACTTATTATCTATAAAATATTGAGTAATAATCGGTTGTAAATACCCGGACTGTTTTTCACTTGTGTCTGTTAGTATCCCCAATACAGTGGATGATTTAGGGGTAGGTGTTTTTTGGGGATGTTCCGGGCTTACGAAACCTTTGTACACCGACAAGCTTTTTATCTATATGCCACAGGCTTCATGTTCTTCTGTTTATGAAATACCTGATGGTATTAAAAAAATCTGCGTCTCTGCTTTTTGGGATTGCGAAAATTTAGAGTCAGTGACCATACCGTCATCTGTAACCGAGATTGCAGATGTGTCATTTGAGCATTGTACTAATTTGAGGTCTTTAAACATACCGGACTCGGTTGTTAGTATCGGCAGATTTGCTTTTGCTGGATGTAAGCGCATCAAAAATATAGTATTACCAAATTCTATTAAAAGTATCGGACATGGTGCTTTTAGGTCGTGTGCCGAATTGGAATCTCTTGTGTTACCGGAGTCCATTGAAAGAATTAGTGATGAAGTGTTTTCTGATTGTTATAATCTTGTTTCCATAACTTTGCCAGAAAGTGTGGTTGAGCTTGGAACAAATGCATTTTTTGAATGTCCAAAACTGATTTCTGTTATAATACCTTCATCTCTGGAATATGTTGGAACTAATGCTTTTTATGGATGCAATGATCTGTGCAAACTGATATTAAAGTCTAAAAAGTTACCTGCTGGTTTGTTGGAAACATTGCCTAAAATGAGCAATCGTGTCATTTATGCGATGGACGATATCGTAATTGATGAATCGTATGGTCATGTAAGGAAGTTGGATTATTTGGATATGATGTTTGAAAAAGACGGATTAAAGTACGTACCTCTTTCATTGTCAACAGAATCTAACTGCTTGGCCGTAGATTGTTCGTACATGTCGAGTGATACATCTTTCTGTATAAATCCGTCAGTCAATTTTGAAGGCGTTACATATCGTTTGTCTGAATATGGACCTTTTTTGATGAAGAACAACAAATTTGTTGAGAAAATAGATATAAAGGCTGATGTTGATCATATATCCGAAGGGTTTGCTAGTGGTTGTTCTGGCTTGGTTAAAGTGTTTCTTAATAGTTCAATTTCTTCTGTAGGTGATTCTTTTTTGGCTGGATGTGTGTTTCTGTCAGAAATTCATGTCGATGCAGTAGAACCTCCTGTATGCGGTATGGATGCTTTTGAAAGTGTTGATAAGTCAGAGTGTCGACTTTTTGTACCAGGAGGAACACTAGACAGTTACCGTAAAGCCGAATACTGGAAAGATTTTATATTGATTGATGAGGAAGAATCCACTGCGGGTTTGGATAATGTTTCAGAAGAAGTATATGAAAAAGTATATAATGTATATAATATGAATGGTGTTCTGATTATGTCTGCGAAAAATACAGATGATCTGCATACTCTGAGTAGTGGAATATACATAATTGACGGTAAAAAGACATTAATTGAGTGAATAATTGCATGTTTTGCAATTTTATATTGCATTGCTTGTAATTTTGAATTGATAATTATTATCTATTTGTCTGCGGACTGTTTTTATTATGTCTGATATGTTTTTAGTGTTATATATAAATATGTATCTTTGCATGCATTAAAAAGTTATTAGTTTTGGATGTAAGAATAGAGGATAGCTGGAAAAAAAAGTTGCAGACAGAATTCGAAAAACCGTATTTTTCCAAGCTGATAGATTTTGTTAAGAATGAGTATCGACAGGGAACGGTTTATCCGCCTGGAAGGTTGATTTTCAATGCTTTTGATCTTTGTCCTTTCGATAAGGTGAAGGTTGTGCTTCTTGGGCAAGACCCTTACCATGAACCGGGACAGGCACATGGTCTTTGTTTCTCCGTGAATGACGGAGTGCGTTTCCCGCCTTCTCTGGTCAATATATTTAAAGAAATCAATTCGGATATTGGTGCTCCGATTCCAACTAGCGGTAATCTGACACGCTGGGCGCGTCAGGGTGTGCTTCTTCTCAATGCAACACTAACAGTAAGGGAACACCTCGCTGGTTCGCATCAGCGTAGAGGCTGGGAAGAGTTTACAGATGCAACGATCAAGCTTTTGAGCGACGAAAGAGATAATCTTGTTTTTATTTTATGGGGCAGTTATGCGCAGAGCAAACGTGTATTGATTGATAGTTCAAGACACCTGGTTTTGACTTCTGCACACCCGTCACCGTTGTCGGCACATAGAGGATTTTTCGGAAACCATCATTTCAGCTTGACAAATGCTTATTTGAGCGAACATGGCATTGAGCCCATACAGTGGTAGATATTTTCAGGATTTTTATTTGACGTAATAGTATTTTATTTTGAGAAAGAAAGAATTTTGGTACGGCATAGCCTTTATTGCAGGCATGACCGTAGTGGCAACTCTTATTGCCATGATTCCGGTAGTTAAGGATGATCTCAAGTTCAGCTCGCTGATTGTCGGCATTCTCCTTGGTATGGTTTATGCAAATCTGTTCCGTGTGAAAGCGGTTGGACAGTGGGTTTCTGGTACAAAATTCTGTTCCAAGCAGATTCTTCGTGCCGGTATTGTATTGTATGGATTCAGATTGACGTTTGCTGATGTAGCAGTTGCCGGATGGCCGGCTTTTGCTGTTGATCTCATAATTGTTGCAGGTACGCTTATTCTCGGCATCTTGTTCGGACGTTTGCTCCGTATGGATACTGATACTGCTCTGATGACTGCAACTGGAAGTTCTATTTGTGGAGCAGCTGCTGTGCTCGGTGCAGAATCTGTCGTGAGATGCGAACCTCATAAGACTGCTGTTGCTGTTTCTACGGTAGTGATTTTCGGAACAATTTCAATGTTCCTTTATCCGATAATCTACCGTACCGGTTGTCTACCTATGGATGATTTTTCATGGGCAGTATATACGGGTTCTACGCTTCACGAAGTTGCCCATGTTGCCGGTGCAGGCGATGCTATGAATGCTGCTGGTGGAGACGTTGCAAGCACTGCAACCATAACCAAGATGATACGTGTAATAATGCTTGCTCCAGTACTTGTAGTGATGAGCTTCATGTTGTCACGTCTGCGTAAGAGTGAAAATGGGGGCTGCAAACGCCGTATAACAATTCCTTGGTTTGCTTTCGGTTTCCTTCTGGTTATCTGCATCAATACTTTCCTTGCAGAGTATATGCCGGCAAACATCTATGCTCCTTTGTTCGGCAAAGGTGGTATTGTGGAACAGGCTGACACCTTCATGCTTGCTATGGCCATGACGGCTCTCGGTGCTGATACGACTGTGGACAAGTTCCGTCAGGCCGGCGCAAAACCTTTTTATCTTGCAGGTTTGCTGTACATCTGGCTTCTTGTTGGAGGATATTTCCTTACAAGCATCCTTGTGCCGATGCTCAAATAATTGAGGTAAGGTATCTTATTAAAAATAATATATAGTAAATATGATACGCAATCTGATTTTTGATCTTGGAGGGGTCGTAATTAAGCTCGATCAAGATGAGGCTATCCGCCGTTTTCATTCTCTAGGTATTGAAGATGCGCGTGAGCAGATGGGAGTCTATGGACAGACTGGAATCTTCCTGGAGTTGGAAAGAGGTGATATTGACGTTGAAACTTTTTGCCGTAAACTAGCTGAGCAGGCTCATAGAGAAAATATTTCATACGATGAGGCTCAGTGGGGATGGCTTGGATATGTAAAGGAGGTTCCGGCAGAGAGATTGCAGAATCTTCTGAAGCTTAGGGAAAAATACAATGTATTTCTGTTGAGCAATACTAATCCTCTGATGATGGCATGGGTTGATAGTCCTGCATTCAGCGGTGATGGTCACCCGATAAGCTATTATTTCGACCGTTTGTATTGCAGCTACGGACTCCATGACTATAAGCCTTCATTGTCGATATTCAAGAAAGTTCTTGAGGCTGAAGGACTCAAGGCTGAAGAATGTATCTTCGTTGATGACGGACTGAAAAATGTGGAGGCAGCAGAAGAGGTCGGAATGCACGGCCTGCACGTTGCAAAGGATGCAGATTGGATGGACGATCTTACTGCTATGCTGGAAAAGCTGGCTTGAGTCTTTTCTGAAGAAGTAAAACGATATTTTGAGCATAAAAAACATGCGGTTCTGCAGACAGATTGTCGTCTGACGCAGAACCGCATGTTTTTTCTCTTTTACTCAGCCTGATACTTCGTGTAAATGGACAAGCTTGGTTATATTTTTATTTTCACACCTTTAGACTCGTTTTGGAGTCTGTCGAGCGCTGTTATTACAAATGTGCATCCTTGATCATCGTCGTTGAGAATGTATTTGCAATCTCTTGTAATCGCAACTATATTTTCAGGCTTATCGGTATCGATTTTTTCTTTTGGCGAAAATCTATATACGACGTATTGTTTAGCCTTGTCCATTTCTTTCTTGGCCTTTGGCTCCTGCCATGTGATGCATACATTGCCACCGATAGGCGATAACTTTACATCTTCCGGTTTTCGTGGCGCTTTCTTGTCGATGAACTTCATTATCGGCTGAAGTGCCGGATAACGATGAAACTTCTTTTCGAGCAATGTTCTGTAGTTGCCTGGATTGTTTACCACTGCTGCCGCATACCACTGGCAGCTTCCCTGAACATTCTTCAGTGAGCGCTGGATGGAGTATTTGATCAGTGTCTGGTTAGAACGTGTGTCGAAAGGGTCAACGCCTTTGGCTGTACGCTCTACATCTTGTCCGATAAAGAGTGGACGCTTGTTGGAGTATTTGTTCCACCAGTTGCACAGAATGTCATAGTCGGCAGCTCTTGTTCCAAGATTCCAATATATCTGAGGAATGAGGTAGTCAACCCATCCTTCCTTCTGCCATAAAATGACATCGGCATACAGGTCGTCGTAATTCTGCAGTCCGCTCGTAGCACTTCCTTTTTTCGTGTTCTTTGCTTCTTTGCTGTTACGGTAAATTCCGAATGGCGATATTCCGAATTTCACCCACGGCTTCTTTTCTCTTATGAGATTGTGAAGGTCTTCTATGAGCATGTTGACATTGTCTCTTCTCCAGTCTGCAATGTCTTTGAATCCGCGAGGGTCAAGTCTGAAGTATTTTTCGTCTGGGATCTTTTCGCCTCCGGCCGGATACGGATAGAAGTAGTCGTCCATGTGCAGACCGTCTATGTCGTATCTTTCGAGTATGTCTTCGACAACCATGCATGTGTACATACGGTTTATCGGCAATGCAGGGTTGAGTATCATCAAGTCTCCGTATCTGAAGCATCTTTCCGGATGTACGTTGCAGACATGGTTGGCTGCAAGCAGGGTAGTGCCTTTGGTTTTTACTCTATATGGGTTGATCCATGCATGCAGTTCCATACCTCTCTTATGGCATTCCTCTATCATCCAAGCCAGTGGATCCCATCCATCGGCAGGGGCCAAGCCCTGTTTTCCTGTAAGGTATCGACTCCATGGTTCGTAGCTGGAACGGTATAAGGCATCGCCTTCTGCTCTTACCTGAAACAGTATGGCATTGATTCCTGCTCCCTGAAGAACATCAAGCTGATTGAGGAGCATTGTTCTTATTTGCTCAGGAGTTTTGTTAAGGTATTGTCCGTTTACGCATTGAATCCATGCTCCGCGGAATTCTCGTTTAGGATTGTCTTCGGCTTTTGCTGTACTGATTGTGCAGAACACCAATGCCAGTAGAATGATTAGGTTTTTCACGATTTTTGTAGCTGTAAAGAACATATTAATGAAATATTGTTTTTACAAAAATAGAGATTTTTCCGGTAATGTATGCCGGTAAGTTCATTTTAAAGCACAATGTTTTACAAAAGACGGTGAAAGATATTGTTTAACCATAGTTAGGACCATCTTCAGCTGCCGCTTCATGGATTTCTTCTTGAGGCAAACTGTATGTATCCTGTTTTCGGATGGCATGTCTGTCATTCAAGAATATCTTGTTAAGAGTATATTCTATGCTGTTGAGAGTTTCTTCTTTCTTGTTGGGCTTGAGTTGACACTCCCATACTTGAATCACGTGCCATCCCAAGTCACGCAATTGTATCCGTTCTTCTTTATCTCTTTTTATGTTACGCTCTATTTTTGCTTTCCACCAATCTGTTCTGGTTTTGGGCAGAATGAAGTATTTGCATCCTTCATGTCCGTGCCAGAAACATCCGTTTATGAATATACAGGTTGAATATTTCGGAAGAACAATGTCGGGAGTTCCAGGAAGGCTTTTCACATGGATTCTATATCTGAATCCTCTTGAAAACAGGTATTTCCTTACGATAAGTTCCGGTTTGGTGTTTTTCGACCGTATATGAGACATGCAGCGGCTTCGCTGTTCTTTGCTGAACATATCTGTCATAAGGCGTAAGGTTTTTATGTCGTTTTCGTAGGATAAAAAATCAAGGTGATAAAGTTTTACAGCACTGGAGTCAGGAGGTTTCCGAACCATCCGACAAAACGCTTCCATACGGAGCGCTTTTTCCAAAAGTCTTCGGGCATAATATAAGAGTGCTTTTTGTCTTCATTGAACATGTCAAGCAATTGCTTTGTCACGTTCTTGTCGAAGATTACGGCATTTACTTCGTAGTCGCACCTGAGACTTCGGCTGTCGAGATTGGCTGATCCGACTGTGCAGAAAAGGCTGTCTACCATCATGATTTTCGTATGATGGAATCCGCCTTCGTATAGGTATACCTTGGCACCACGTTTTGAAAGATTGTTGCCTACATAGTAAGATGCATCTGGCGTAAGAGGAATGTCGCTCTTGGCTGAAAGCATGATTTCTACGTCTACACCTCTGTCGACTGCATCTTTCAATGCTTGTCTGACTTTATGTGTAGGTACAAAGTATGGATTTATTATTCTTATCTGCTTTTTAGCATTGTTGAGCATGCTTACGTACAGTTCGCGTATTGACTTGTTTGTGTGGCGCGGACGTCTGTCAACAATTCCGACACGCATGTTTCCTGCACTTTCTGGTGTTGGAAAATATTTTTCACCTTCAATCTTTTCTCCTGTTTCTTTTTCCCATGTTGTTGCAAAAATCTTGTGCAGTTCGTTTACTGCAGCACCTTCAATATGCATGTGCATATCGCGCCATTTGCCCACAACCTCTGTACCAGTAATATAGTAGTCGGCTACGTTCATGCCTCCAGTATAAGCAACTTTACCGTCAATAACGACAATTTTTCTGTGGTCGCGCGGAATTATGTGGTTGACCCATGGGAAATGCAACGGGTCGAATTCTATCAGATTTATCCCTCTTGCTCTTATGGAGTCGCGGTGCTCTTTTTTTATGGGTTTATTGTTGGACGCATTTCCAAATGCATCGTACATGGCTCTTACTTCAACACCTTCTTTGACTTTTTCTGCCAATAGATCAAAAAGCAGATTGGCTATTGAATCGTTGCGGAAATTAAAATATTCGAGGTGGATGAATTTTTTTGCTTTTCTTACTTCCTTGAATAGGTCTTCGAATTTATCATGGCCATTCATCAACAGAACAACCTTGTTGTTGTCTGTTAATTTGACTCCTGTTGCATGCAGGTGCGACGCAACAAGTGAATCGCTGCGTTCGGCCGTTGTCTGTGCTTCTGTTTTAGTTGTAAACAGAGACGATAATGTGATGAAAAGTATGAAGATGAATTTCCTAGCCATTTTTACCTTAAATACGACTCGCAAAGTTATGTTATTTGGTCTAATTCTGCAATATAATTAAATCTGAATCGACCTTTTATAAGCTTGTTGCTACATTTTGAATAATTTATACTCCAAATTGTATAATGTGTATGTCAATATATTTGGGTGTATGTGTATGTAATGGCATGAATAGATTTTTGGGGGAGGAGAAAAATATACGTTCTTTTGTATGTTGGTATATAAAAATTGAGTCTGTCCGATTATTCGGGCAGACTCATATTTTCAAGTTTTGTATTTGCCTTAGTTGTGAACTATTGCAAGAATGCTATCAGAACACCGGCTGCAACTGCAGATCCAATTACACCTGAGATGTTTGATGACATGCAGTAGTTGAGTACATGATTCTTTGGATCGTATTTTGTAGCAATTTCGTTGCAGACACGACTTGCCATAGGTACGGCGCTAAGACCAGTAGCTCCAATGAGCGGATTGATTTTTTTCTTTGTGAACAAGTTCATAAGCTTGACCATAAGTATACCGCCACTAATTGACAGTGCGAATGCGATGAAACCTCCAATTACGATACCGATGGTTGTCATATTCAAGAATGCTGACGCTGTCATTGTTGCACCTACACAAAGGCCAAGGAATACTGTTGCTGTGTTCATTACGCTGTTGCTGACTGTATCGAAAAGTCTGCTTGTGTCAGGACCTATTTCTTTCAGCAGGTTACCGAACATGAGCATACCTATAAGGCTTACAGCTGTAGGAACAAATATTGCTACGATTGTAGTAACGGCAATCGGGAATATGATCTTGATGACACGCATGTTCTTGATTTCATTCTTATTAGGATAGAGCTTATCCTGCTCCTTCATGTTTATCATGAGCTCCTTCTTTGTGCAGAGAAGCTTGACTACAAGAGGTATGATGATTGGAACGAGTGCCATGTAAGAATATGCCGCGATAGCAATAGGACCAAGAAGGTGAGGTGCCAATTTAATTGTTGTAAATATGGCTGTTGGTCCGTCTGCACCACCGATGATTCCTAATGAAGCTGCTTCTTTAAGAGTGAATCCTGCAAGGAATGCACATATCAAGACTGTGAAGATACCAAGCTGTGCAGCCGCTCCGAATATGGCGAGGCGCAGGTTGCGCAACATCGGACCGAAATCTGTCAGCGCTCCTACACCCATGAATATTATAGGTGGAAGGAAACCTGTCTTTATGAGCATGTAATAGAGGAAGTTCATGAGACCAAGATCATGTGCAATTGCAGGCAACGACATGTCCCAGATGTTGTAGCAAACAACATTTTTCATGAAATCCTTGTTGAGCAGGATTGGATTGTCGGCTATAGGGTAGTAGAGCTCATGGAATTTTATGTAGTCATCCGGCGAGGCTCCTGTACCTAGAGTTTTTAGTCCTCCAGTGAGATTAAGAGTCTGCATTACTCCCGTTTCACTTTTGTAACGGAATATTTCGCCTATTTCATTGGCTTGGATTACTCCCATGTCTCCACCTGGAAAGTTTGCAATCAGTACACCGAATGCAATAGGTACAAGCAAAAGCGGTTCATAGTGCTTTACTATACCAAGATAAAGCAGTACGAATGCTATCACGTACATTACTATATATGACGGCGATATTGCGATGTCGCTGAACGCTGTCATACGGTATAGACTGTTTAGAATTTCTTCCATAATTGTTTATTGTATTTTCATTATAACATCATCTTCTTCGACGGAATCGCCAGAGTTTACGAGTATTGCTGTAATCACACCATCTCTGTCTGCACGAATTGCATTATAGGTCTTCATGGCCTCGATGTAGCCTATGATGTCACCTTTCTTTACTGCATCGCCGACATTTGTAGGTGTTTCCTGTGCACTCTTCACACGATAGAATTTACCTTCGAGTGGTGCCAATACGTCGTCACCTTCGCCTGTCTGTACTTGAGTTGCTTGTGCTGTTTCTCCTGCAGCAGGTGCTGGAACATTGTTGCCGTATGCAATATCAACCTTGTAGTTTACTCCGTTTACGGTTACTGTTATGCTGTTAGGCATTTCGGCAGTGCCCTTTGGAGCGTTCTTCTCTGCTTTTCGTTTTGCAAGATCAGCTTCGAAATCGGCTTTTGCTTTTCCGCTCTTGTATGCTTCATACTGAGTTGGGTGCATAGAGTATTCGAAGAGCTCTTCATCGTCCTGTCCGAGATCCCATCCTTTCTCTGCCATTTTCTTGCGATATTCATCGAGATCGTCAGGATAGTTCTCCTGAGGATCAGAATCCATGAACTCTCTTCCTTCCTGTTTAGCCTTTTCTACGAGTTCCGGTGCTACAGGGCCTGCCAGTTTACCAGCCTTGCCGAGGATCATATCCCAGATGTTGTCGGCAATCATTGACCAGCGTTCTTTGCCTTTCTCCATCTGCATGACATTCATGAGAGCGAGATTCTTAACATACTGGCTGAACGGTGTAACGAGGCAAGGATAGCCGACTTTAGGCCAAACGTATGCAACTTCGTCAAACAGTTTTATAAGAAGTTCATCTTCTGTCATTTCAGGCTGATTGTGCTTTGCTTTCCACTTGTTGAGCGAAGCAAGATTTTCTTCCAAATCGGTCATGAGTGAACCCATCATACCGCCTGGAAGACCTGGCTTTATGAGAAGTGAATTGTTTATTCTGTTCAGTTCAGGACAATAATATCCCAGGAAGTCGTCCATCATGTTCTGGATCTGTGTACGTACTTCCATGTATGCTTCCATATTGATGCCCTTAACCTTGAATCCTGCGTCTTTGAGCATCTCTTCTACAGCGATGATGTCTGCATGTCCTGTTCCCCATGCTAGAGGTGCAACGGCTGTGTCGATATAGTCGCACCCGTTCTTGCAGACTTCCAATATTGATGCCATATTGAAGCCTGGTCCTGCATGAGAGTGGTACTGTATGATGATGTCTTTCTTGTATGCTTTAATTCCTGCTGTAATTTTTCCGAGTGACTCTGGGCGTCCGATTCCGGCCATGTCCTTGAGGCATATTTCGTCGGCACCGGCATCGATGAGAGTTTTTGCCAGATTTACGTAATATTCAACAGTGTGGATAGGAGAGTGAGTGATGCAAAGTGATGCCTGTGCAATCATTCCGGCTTCTTTTGCATATTTTATAGAAGGTATGATGTTTCTTGGATCGTTCAGACCGCAGAATATACGTGTTATGTCTGTGCCTTGAGCTTTCTTTACCTTATAGAAAAGTTTTCTCAGATCCTTAGGGCATGGGCTCATGCGCAGTCCGTTCAGTGCGCGGTCCAGCATGTGTGTCTGAATTCCTGCTTCGTGGAATGGACGAGTCCATTCTCTGACAGCTTTGTTCGGGTTTTCTCCGTAAAGAAGATTTACCTGCTCAAAACCTCCTCCGTTAGTTTCAACTCTGTCAAAGCATCCCATTCTGATGATAGCGGGAGCAACTTTAAGCAATTGGTCTACTCGTGGTTGATATTTTCCAGCGCTCTGCCACATGTCGCGAAAGACCAGACTGAATTTTACCTCGTGATTCATATTTAGTTATATTTTAAGATATCATTTTTTCTATGTTGTAGTTTTGTCGACAATGCTTGCCGTCGCATCGGCATGTTGTGTCGTGTGTCTTGTTTGAAGATATGGTTTAGGTACCTTCTGTTGTATTATAATTTTTGTATGTTGGTAACTTTTCCAGTACCGTTGGTAATCTGATTGACTGCACTTTCGATGATTGCTTTCGTGTTTGCATCAATCTGTGGAACTGCTACTGCTGCGACTTTTTTCTTTGCTGGTTCTTCTGCAGGTGCAAATTTGTTGACTGCATATATCAGAAGTTTTCCAAAGTATATGATAATCAGCAATATTACGAATACAGTGAGCATACCTACAACCAGTAGTTCAAGTGCTCCAAAAATAGATTCTTCTACCATAAGATTACGATTTTGTGTATGTTTGTTTTAAATAGTTAGCTATAGGTTCTTTATGCACAAATATACTGATTTATTTGCTACGTGGAGATTTTTTATGTTCGTTTTGTTTGTCTTTTTGTAATAAAAAACGTTCCCTTTATAAGGAAACATTAAATATGAAATGAATATGTAAAATACTTGTAACTTAAGTGCTCCGTAGGCAATGTTTTTTGATATTTTAATAGCACATTCTTCTTCACGTCATCTGCTGATTGTCATGTTGACGCCGGCATAGTTGCATTCTGCACACATCGGTGGATTGTGTTTCATTAAGGTTATTTCTACAGACTCGACAGACTTGAAGTCGTGCAGTATTCTTTCTGCTACTCTTTTTGCCGCATGTTCTATCAAGTGCGACGGTGTGCCCATTTCATCTTTTATGCATTCATATACTTCTGCATAATTTATGGTGTCGTTCACGTCGTCGCTTTCCATGGCTTTGCTCAGATCTGCCACCATCTTGACATTTACAGTGTACATCTGTCCTACTTTGTTTTCCTCAGGTGCAACTCCGTGGTAGGCATAGAGTTTCACTCCTTCCAATATTATAGTCTGCATCGTATTATGTCTGTTTGATTCTTGGTGTATGGAAATGTAATAGGGGAGGTTCGTTTTCTTTTTGAACCTCCCCTTGTTGTTTGTATGATTACACCGCGTATATATTTTTCACGGTTTATCTTTCTGTTATCCGCATCTTGAAGCACCGCAGCTCTTGCATATCAGACAACCTTCCTGATATACCAGTGTTTCGCGTCCGCAAATAGGGCACTTCTGTCCTTTTGCTTCTGTTCCGTCAGATACGTACTTCTTTAAAGCTCTTTCAACACCATTTTTCCATGTGTTGATGCTTTCGTTGCCCAGCTGAAGAGAACTTACGAGCTTGAGAACATTGGCAAGAGGCATTCTGTATCTGAGCACTCCTGAAATCAGTTTGGCATAGTTCCAGTATTCCTTGTTGAACTTTTCAGACAGACCTTCTATGGTTGTCTTGTAGCCTCTGCGGTTTTCAAACTGGAAGTCATATCTCTTGTTGCCGTCTTCATCAAGGTTTTTGATGATGTGGCCTTTAGTGACAGTCTTAGGCAGAGCGATTCCGTCTTCATCGTCAAGCACACCAGTGAATATTTCATAAGGATATCCATCAAGCAGGCCAACGAATGCCACCCATTTTTCCTTGTTGTTCTGGAATCTTACAACGTCACACTCAAGGCTCTTTGGACGTGTTTCCACAACTGGGAGCGGTTTGCACTTGCAGTCATCCTTCTTCTTCTTGTCATCTGTAGCGATGAGCACTCCTGCTCTTGAGCCGTCTCTGTAGACTGTACATCCCTTGCATCCGCATTTCCAAGCTTCAATGTAAAGGTCGTTTACGAGGTCTTCGCTTACATCGTTAGGCAGGTTTATTGTGACGCTGATAGAATGGTCTACCCATTTCTGGATTGATCCCTGCATCTTAACCTTTTCAAGCCAGTCGATGTCGTTTGCAGTGGCCTTGTAGTAAGGCGACTTCATTACGAGTTCGTCTATTTCGCTTTGTGTGTATCTCTTGTCTGTATCGTATCCATTGATTTTCATCCATTCGAGGAACTTAGGATGGTATACGATATATTCTTCAAATGAGTCGCCTGTTTCGTCTGTGAAGTCAACGTGTACATTTGTGTCGTTAGGATTAACCTTTCTTCTTCTCTTGTATACAGGCATGAATACTGGCTCTATACCGGAAGTTGTCTGCGTCATGAGACTTGTTGTGCCGGTTGGAGCAATTGTCAGACATGCAATATTTCTGCGTCCGAATTTTGTCATCTCCTCGTACAATGCAGGGTCAACATCCTTTATTCTGTTGATGAAAGGATTCTTCTTTTCCCTTTCTGCATCATATACGTCAAATGCTCCTCTTTCCTTTGCCATCTGCACTGAAGAACGGTATGCCTCTACAGCAATAGTCTTGTGCACTTCTGTTGAGAAATATGTTGCTTCAGGAGTTCCGTAACACAATCCCATAGCGGCGAGCATGTCGCCTTCTGCAGTTATTCCTACACCTGTACGTCTTCCGGCCTTTGTCTTCTTGTAAATCTTTTTCCAAAGGTTAGTTTCTGCTTCCTTAACCTCTTCGCTTTCCGGGTCGGAATCAATTTTTGCCAGAATCATCTCAATCTTTTCCAATTCGAGATCGATGATGTCGTCCATGATTCTTTGTGCAAGTCCTACATGCTTTCTGAACTTTTCATAGTTGAATTTTGCTTCCTTTGTGAATGGATTGTCAACGTATGAGTACAGATTTATAGCCAGCAGACGGCATGAATCGTACGGACATAGAGGTATTTCGCCACATGGATTTGTAGAGATTGTTCTGTATCCAAGGTCTGCATAGCAGTCAGGAACTGATTCTCTAATGATGGTATCCCAGAACAATACACCTGGTTCGGCAGATTTCCAAGCATTGTGCACGATCTTTCTCCAAAGTGCGTTTGCATTGATTTCTTTGACAACCTTTGGAACCATGCTGTCTACAGGAAATTTCTGTATGTATGTTTTGTTATTTATTGCCGCTTTCATGAATTCATCGTCAAGTCTAACAGAAACATTTGCTCCTGTAACCTTGCCTTCTGTCATTTTTGCGTCAATGAATGCTTCCGAGTCAGGATGCTTGATAGACACAGAGAGCATGAGCGCACCGCGTCTTCCGTCCTGTGCAACCTCTCTAGTGGAATTTGAATATCTTTCCATGAAAGGTACGAGACCTGTAGACGTGAGGGCGGAGTTCTTTACTGGCGAACCTTTTGGACGAATGTGAGAAAGGTCGTGGCCTACGCCTCCGCGTCTTTTCATGAGCTGAACCTGCTCTTCGTCTATACGTATGATTGCACCGTAAGAATCTGCATCACCATCAAGTCCGATGACAAAGCAGTTCGACAATGAAGCTACCTGATGATTGTTGCCGATTCCGGTCATAGGGCTACCTGCCGGAACGATGTACCTGAAGTGATCCATAAGATCAAACAGCTCTTGTGCAGAAATCGGATTTTCATATTTCTGTTCGATTCTGGCTATCTCGTTGGCCAGTCTCCAATGCATGTCTTTCGGCGATTTTTCATATATCTTGCCGAAAGAATCCTTCATGGCGTACTTGTTCACCCAAACTCTGGCTGCTAGTTCATCGCCATTAAAATACTCTAATGATGCCTGCAGGGCTTCATCATAGCTGTATGTCTGCTGTTCTGCCATAACTTGATGATGAGTTAATAGAATTGTTTTTTTAAGTTTGTTTTCTTCTCAATCTATATTGCTGAAATCTGTGTGTGGGAATTAAAAATCAAAGCAAATATAAAATCGAAACGTAAACGCCTGCAAAACTAATCCTCTTTTATGAATCTGCAAAATTTTTAACTATAAACTTATCAACAGCCTGCAAAGTTTTCTGTTTTATTTTGTAAAGACCTGATTATTAGTGTAATATAAAATTGATTATGCTCAAAAGTTTTCCAAAATGGAAATTTGCTAACCTTTTGTATATTAAAATTTGATATGTCTTGGATGTTTGCTATCTTTGTCTTTAACTATTAAAACCCAGTTTTATGACAGATATCAAGAACAGACGTACAATTAGAAAATATACGTCGCAGGACATCCCGTCTGAGATGCTAAATGAACTTATATTGACAGCTTCGCGTGCGGCAACAATGGGCAATATGCAATTGTACAGCGTTATAGTTACACGCGACGGTGAAATGAAAAAGAAGCTGGCGCCATTGCACTTCAATCAGCCTATGGTTACATCTGCTCCTGTTGTGCTTACTTTCTGTGCCGACTTCAACAGATTCTGCAAATGGTGCAACCAGCGTAAGGCTGTTCCTGGATATGACAACTTGCTTTCGTTCATGAATGCAGTGTATGATGCGATTCTTTTTACACAAAACTTCTGTACCCTTGCAGAAGAGAAGGGATTAGGAACTTGTTTTCTTGGAACTACAGCATATACGCCCGATAAAATCATTGAAGTGCTCAATATGCCAAAGCTGACATTCCCTGTTGCAACAATAACTGCCGGTTGGCCTGATGAATGTCCTGCACAGCCTGATCGCCTTCCGTTGAGCGGAATCATACATGATGAGGTTTATCATGACTATGAGCCGTCTGATATAGACAATATATATGGATATAAGGAAGCATTGGACGAAAACAAGCATTTTGTCGAGATAAACGGCAAGGAAACATTGGCACAGGTGTTTACCGATTTGCGCTATACCAAGAAGGACAACGAGGCTATGTCTGAAAACTTTATGGAAACATTGCGCAGGCAGGGATTTATAGACTGACGTCTTGTCTGCTATCGATATGCTCTGTAATCGAATTGCATAAGAAAAGCGGAAGCTTCAGCGTGTGTTGCAAAACATTAACTGAAGCTTCCGCTTTCTTATACTATATAATATAATGATTGGATATCGAAAGATGCATTATTTCCTGAAGAACGTACTTTCTATTTCTTCAATGTCTCTTCTTGTTCTTTCGTCTGTGTCGATGAGGTTCTTTATCTGCTTGATTGAATGTATCACAGTTGCATGATTTCTTCCGCCCACACAGTGTCCAATCTGGCTTGTCGATTTGTCTGTATGCTTGTTTGCGAGATACATTGCAAGCTGTCTGATATATACGATTGGCTGTTTTCTGCTTTTTGAGCAGATGTCTTCACGCGAAACGTCAAAGTGAGCACAGACCTTTTCCAATATGGATTCTGTTGTAAGAGGTTCATCGTTTATTTCGATGAACTTAGGCATAATCTTGTTTACGAGATCAAGGTCTATATCGCAGTTGTAGACAACGGAGTAGGCCATGAGTGAATTGATTATACCTTCCAGGTCTCTTACGCTTTCATCGACATGTTCAGATATGAAGCTTATGACGTTTTGAGGTATGCACAAACCGTCTTTTCTTACTTTGTCGCAGAGAATCGAGTTTCTGAGCGATTTGTCAGGTCGTTCAAGTTCGGCCTGCAATCCCCATTTGAAACGCGTGAGCAATCTTTCTTCCAATCCTTCAATGGCAACAGGAGGTCTGTCGGCCGTAAGTATGAGCTGCTTTCCGTTCAGGTGCAGGTGATTGAAAATGTGGAAGAATGTGTTCTGCGTTTTTGTGAGACCCGAAAACTCCTGTATGTCGTCTATTATCAGGACGTCAATTGTCTGATAGAAGTTTATGAAGTCGTTGGTCTTGTTGTTTCTTACGGAGTCGGTGTACTGCACCTGAAACAGATGTGCCGATACATAAAGCACTCTCAGTTCCGGATGAAGTTCCTTGGTTTTGAGACCAATGGCATTTGCAAGATGTGTCTTGCCCACACCTGAATGTCCGAATAGAAAGAATGGATTGAATGTCTTTGCAGGGTTCTGTGCAATAGCTTCGCCAACAGAGCGGGCAAGCTTGTTGCTGTCGCCTTCAAGGAAATTCTCGAAATTATAGTTGGGTCTGAGCTGTGAGTCCAGATCCTGAACCGCAGGAGCCATCAGTACGTCTGGAGACAGATTGGCTTTTCTTACGGCTGTACCGTTCTGCACGATAGACTTGTTCGACGATTCCACCTCGACAGTGAGACCGTTCTGCTTGTCCTCGAGTATGCTGTAGCTCAGGCATACGCCTGTTCCGAACACCTTTGTAATTGTCTTTTTGAGAAGATCCAGGAAATGTTCCTCAACGAATTCGTACACGAATTGGCTTGGTACGCTGAGCACGAGCCTTTTGTCTGCAAACGATTTTAGATTGATGTATGCAAACCATGTGTCAAATTGCTGTTGGGTGATGTTGTCATGTATTATTTCAAGACATCTTCTCCAAAGCTCATTTGGATTGTTTCCCATTTCTAGAATATACTTTACTTGTCATTTTATTTCCCACAATGCAAATTTCATCATATTATTTGATTTTATCAAATGATTTTTTTGCTTCAATAATTTGATAATTTCTATAAGCTTTTGTTTCAATGATTTACGAAAGCATTTTGCTGGCATGCAAAAAATGAACTTGCATTTTATCAACTTTCTGTATTATAGGAAGATACGCTCTTGCCTTTTACGTTTAACCGAATGTGAATACGCAAAAAAAGAACTCCACTATCCTTTTGTTTATTAGCACCTTATTTACGGTGCATGAAGGAAAGTGGAGTTTGTGTCTTATTTATATTAATTCTAAATAACGAGGTTTTCTTTAATTGTCTTTTCTACCGAAAATTGAGAAGTGAACATAGCGTTTAGGATGCTTCTGCAAATCCTGCATGAGTGACGATGCGTCTAAGAAAGTGTTGTTGAGATTGTTGTATAAACTGCTGTCATTCATCAATAGTCCGAGCGAGCTGTTAGGGTTGTTGAGCTTGTCTGTGAAGAGCTGAACTCCCTCCATTGTCGTGTTGAGGTTTGATTCTATTTTTGCAAAATCAACATCCTTGAGCTTGCCTGTAGTTGTTTCTAGGTTAGAGCATATACTGTCGGCTCTGGTTGTCAGTTCCGGAATGTCGTTGCCTAGAATCTTGTTTATTCTGTGCGTAGTTGTCTTCAGGTTGCTTGTTACATCCTCCATGTTGTTGATTGAAGCCTGAAGTGCCGGATTTGAAGCCAGTTTGTTTATTGATGTGAGGATAGAGTCGAGTTTTGGCAAAAGCTCCTGAACCTGAGGCATCATCTGCGAAACCATTGTCAACGCATCTCTTTCCCAAGCACCTTTGAGTGTGTCTCCCGGTTCAACTCTTTCGCGTGGGTTGTTTGCCATGAGGATGTTCATCTTTGTCGAACCAAGCATTTCCTTCGACAGTTCCACGATGCTTCCTTTTGGTATGCGTATTCCCTTCTTTATGCTTATTGTAGCCAGGATGTTCTTGCTTGAATTTTCGTCATATTTCAGGTCTTTGACCACTCCGATTGCATATCCGTCAGCAAGCACTTCGCTCGAGACGGCAAGTCCGCTGACATTGTCGAGTTCCACGTAGTATGTATCATCGGAACTGAAAAGGTTCATGCCTTTTAGAAAGTTTATGCCGATATATATTATCAGCAGTGCCATGATTGCTATGATTGCAATCTTTACTTCTTTAGTTAAGAATTTCATTATCTTTCTATTTGTTTTGTTTGCTGTTGTTTTTGAATTCCCTTATTGCTGTTGCTGTTTCTATGCGGACATCGTTCTTGAATGCAACGATGAATGCTCCAGGAAATTTTTTCTTTACATCTTTCAGCGTGCGAAGTACTTCGTTGTAGTCGCATGTTGTACCGCATGTGTACTTATACATTCCGCCGTCCTTATAGAAATCAGCATCCAGGCCTTTCAGCTGTCTGTCATTCTTTTTCAGCTGTCTGTCTGCTGCAAGAATCTGTATCTTGAATACTGGTTCACTGCTGGCATTTTCCACAGTGTTGTCTGTGGTTTCTTCTGCAACAGTGGTTGCATTGCCGTCCTTGTTGTCTGTTTCAGCCTTTTCCTCTTCTTCTATTTCTTCTTCAAGATCTTTTATGTCGATCTTTTCCAGATTGGCCATGCGTCCCGTGTGCTGCTGCTTGTATTTTACGATGGCGTTGTAGATACATTTTGCCAATGTGGTCTGTCCGCGTTTCGACATCAGGAATCGTTCCTCTTGGGGTGTTGATATGTAACCCACTTCAAGCAGAACGCTAGGCATGTATGAGAGGCGCAATACTGCAAGGTTGGCCTGAAGTACTCCCATGTCACGTCGTCTGCCTCCGTTTACCATTTCGCGTTGAACCATCGTTGCGAAATTTACGCTTTCTTTCATATCCCTGTCCTGCATCAATTCGAAGATAATGTCGCTCTCTGATGAGTTGGGATTGTTGAAGCTGTATCTCTGTGCACCGTCTTCCTCAAACTGTATAACAGAGTTTTCCCTCTTTTCAACTTCAAGGTTGGTTGCCGAGCTCTTGAGGCTCAATGTGTACGATTGCACGCCCATTGCCTTTCTGGCGCCTCTTGGCAGAGCATTCGTATGTATGGAGATGAACAGATTTGCTTTTGACTTGTTTGCAATGTTGGCTCTGTCGCCGAGTGGGATGAAAACGTCTCTGTCTCTTGTGAAAATGACTTTTACATCCGGACTCTTTGATCTGAGAAGTCGGCCTACTTCAAGAGCTATATTGAGATTGATTTTCTTCTCCATATTGCTTCTTGACGAGCCGATTGCTCCGGGGTCTTTACCGCCGTGTCCCGGATCTAGAACGACAATAAACGGTTTGTTGTCTTTTTCCGCCGCGTTCAATCCGGAGTGGAACAGCATTAGCAATGCTGTTGTAATGAGTATGATTATGCGCATATTTTCTGAACGACTTTGTGCAAATATACGAACTTTGGGTGAATTTGTTTTATATGAGTGTAAGTTTTGGACTAAAGGGACAAAAAAATCGACTTGATAGATAGCGCCTTGGCGAGGGCGGGGGAGAGAAACGAAAACCGCGGGCGCTCAGAATTGTTTTTCCTGGCGCTCGCGGCTGCATTTGCGGGCGCTCGCATTTATTGCTGCGGGGGCCTGCATGGATTTTTTATGTTTGATGCAGGGTTTATGCCTGCTTGCTTGTGTTCGGGTGCCTTTCTACATCATTAGATGTTGAGCTTAAGTTTTGCACCGGCCATGAACCAGAATCCCGGCTGTTTCACATTGCCGATGTCGTAGTATCTGTGGTCGGTCAGGTTGTTGCCCTTGAAATATATTTCATATTTTTTTTCTTCCCATGCCAGCTGAAGGTCAAGAATGCCGTATGGAGAATATTTGGTTGGCTTCGATGTGACCGACGGCGTGCCGTCTGCTCCTGTCATCGTTGTATACTTGATGTACGAACCCATTCTTTCCTGCCATCTGAACGATAGGGAAGCTGTGAGCTTCTTCCATATACGTCCGTCGAGTCTTGCTGTGAACTTGTGCCTCAGGTAATCCATGGCATAACAGCTGGCGTAGATGTGCTCTTTGTCGTGTCTGTCCTGATGGATATAGGCATAGTTGAGCGAGAGAAGGCGCAGTGGGTTCCGTTCGCCGAATATCTTTTGAAGGTTCAGTCCTGCGCTCAGTTCTACACCCATGTTGTCAATCTTGAAGTTCGTTGCATGGTATGTAGAATAGTTGTTCACAGAATCGCTGTCGTACATGACCCAGTCGATCATGTTGTGCTGTTTCCTATAGAAAGCACGGAGTTCGAGCGTTGCTATTTCGTCCGTGAACCGTCCTCCAACGGTCAGCTCCTGTGTCTCTTCCGGTTTCAGGCCTGTGTTGCCTTCCTGAGTAGGACTTTTATAATATAGGTCGGTGAAAGTCGGCATTCTTTGTGCCATATTCCACGATGCATATATTTTCCATCGGCTGTCGGGACGATACGACACGTCGATGCCCGGATACAGGCGCATTCTGTAGTCGAGCATCGTGTTCATGTTTGCCATGACTCCGAAACTTATGCTCCATCTGTTCAGAATGACGTTGTGTTCGAGATAGTAGCATACGTTGGTGCGGTTGTCGCGCATGGTGTAGTAGCCGTCATGCCCCGGTATGCCTACGTATTCGCTTTCATCGAGAGGTTTTCCGAGGCTGGTGCTCAGTATGCCCTCGTTTCTGAATTCCGCACCGATGGCCGACTGTCCAAGCGACCAGTCTATCTGTGCATTTGCGCTGAGTCCGTACACGTCGGTCATGTGGTAGTTCTCGCCCGTCTTGCTTCCGCGAATCAGCTGGAAATGGTCGAGCGAGCGGTTCCAGTACATTGTCGGAGTGAACTTGATGCGCCCTTTGGTCGTTGCGCTGACAGACGCCATGTAGCGCCTGTTCTCCTCGTATTGGTCGGGATACATGCCCGAATAGAACGTGTTGGCGCCGTAGTTTTGTGAGCTCATGCCCAGACTCCAGTCGAATGTTGCCAGTTTTGTGTCGGCATCGCCCTGGTAGTAGGCTCTGAATTTGTTGAAATCGCTGTTGTCCGTTCCACCGTCGCTTCTCTGGTAGCCTCCGCTGATTCTGTTGTGCAGGTTCTTGCCGACGAGGCTTATCGATGCGTCGGCTCCTGCAGAACCGTAGCTTCCGCCTTCGGCAGAGACAGTGATGTTGTCGGATTTTGATTTTTTTGTGACGATATTGATGGCACCATTGAAAGCACTTGTTCCGTATACACGGCTTGCTGCGCCTTCGAGAATCTCGATGCGTTCGATGTCGTCAACTGATATTGGAAAATCGGCGGAAAGGTGTCCGGTGTGGGGGGAAGAAATATTTACACCGTTCAGAAGAATCACAATCTGGTCGTGCGTTCCGCCATTGATGCTTATGTCCGTTTGGATGCCGAATGCGCCGCGTTGCCGGACATCTACTCCTGCGGCATATTTAAGAAGGTCGTTTACACTTTGCGCCGGAGTGGCCTGAATGTCTTCTCTTGTCATAACGCTGACAATGCGTGCCGACTGTCCCATTGGCTGCGCCACTCGGCTTGCGGTCACCTCGATGTCCTCCAACTGCATCAGTTTCTCACCGCTTTCAGACGGTTCTGACGGCAGAGACTGGGCCGAGATGCTGTCCGTGCTGGCGTATGTAAGCATTGACACAGCGAGTACTCCGATGCGTATCTCCTTGCCGAGGCTTCGGAATATTGCATCGTGCTTGCGGTCAAACTGCCTCCATGTTACAGACTTGGCTTTGATCTGCAAATTTTTTTTGTTCATTGTTTTTTGTGTTGGTTAATATAAATGTATAAAATGTGTATATGCGGTGACGAAAGACGGCACCCGATGAATCTTTCGCCTGCATATTTTTTCAGGGCGCAAATGTAGCGATAATTTTCTTGTTTGCTTCGTCTGATATGGAATAATTTAAACCCTATTTATTGCCTTCCGTAAGGCTTTTTGAGTAGCTTCAACTTGAAAAAATTGTGGCTATTTCTTTGATTTATTTGAATACACTGAATTTTATTACCTTATGTTCCATAATTCAAAAAGCACTTATTATAAAAGCAGTTATATATGCATGAGTTAGTTCTACTACTGAACGCCAAAATACAGAATGGCAATTAGCGGACTTGAAAGCTTATGTAGAATACAGAAAACTAGAAAATTACATGTGTCTTTGAGGAAAATAAGCGGAGCAAAAAAAGAACTCAGAGCGTCCTATTTTGGTTGAGGCTTTGGAATACTGCGAAGTAAACTCAATAGACATAGCACTGGTATCAGAACTCAGCCGTTTGGGTAGAAATGCCTTTGAAGTGCTAGAAGTAGTAAAAAGACTTGTAGATAATGAGATTAACCTATTCATACAAAAAGAGCAGTTTACCTTGCTGGATGAAAACAATTCACTATCAACTTTCGCCCCAATCATGATTGCAACTCTTTCTACTAGTGCTCAACTGGAAAGAGAAAATATCAAGTTCCGTCTTAACAGTGGCTGAGCGCAATATATAGCAAAAGATGGAAAGCTGGGAAAAATCGGAAGTACAAAAAAAGAATATAAGGAAAGAAGAGTACAAAGAAGTTATAGCACTATTAAAAATGGATATTCAATCCGTAACATTGCTCAACTTTGCGAAATAGGAATTATTACAGTTCAACGAGTAAGAAAAGAATTCATAAAAGAAAAATAAATGTTTTTTATTACATTTGCTTTAAAATTTAATGATATGGTTCTTGATATAGATAGCATAATACCTTTTTCTAAAAGGCATAAGGGAGAAACTGTTAGAGAGATTATCAGATATGATTCTGGGTATCTCAAAGACTTAATGATTAAAGATGATAGAGTTGTTTTCTCCGATACGTGTTTTAAAGAAAAAAACGACTTACTAAAAGTCATTTTGATAATTGGGAAACACCATCTAATAGTAATATCTCAATTTTTAAAAAGTTAAGGACATATGCCCATCCATATCTATATGATTTTAATGATAATGAGTTGGAAACTTTAAATAAACAAAGACTGTTGAATTATGGAAAGATGTGATTGGTTTTATATATTTGAAATTACAGAAGTTGAGGATATTAATTGGGGAGAATTGATTTCTGTTGAAGCTACACCTATAAATTTTAAGAAAAAAATGATGGTAGTTATGTTAAATCTATAAGTGAATCAAAAAAAGACAGATATTACTTTTTTTATCCTAAAGAAAAGAAGTACATTGATAATATACTGCATATAGCAAAATCAGATATGGGAGAATGGGAAGTTAATTTTGAAGAATTCAATTGTAAGATAATTGAAATGGACAATATTAAAACATCTGCCTTTTATCATAAATCAATAAATAATAAAAAAAGTATGTGGCAGTCAATAAAATCTTTTATAAGAAAGTAATATTGACACCGGTTTTTGACACTGGTACAAATAATATGTGAGTAAAACTTATAGTTAAAGTTCTTATAATAAACATAATACATTTTTTCTTGAAACAATAAAATGACAGAATGGGAATAAACTGCATTTTTCGTGTATGCAGACATAGCGATGTACATAAAAATGCATGCAGGTTTCGCGAATCACTTCGGGAAATCTGCATGTCTTGCTTTTATGGTTTACGTAATTCTGAAAGATTATTGTGTGCCAATAAACAAAAACAAAGTATAGTTAAGCTATGCGCTAGTTTTATCTTTTTCTACTTTTATTTTCTTTTGACACTGCAAAGTTACGTATTGTTGAGTGAGCGGTCAATACTCTGTTTTACTGATTCTTGCCGTCTGTTTTTCTGCAGATGCGTGATATTTATGGCAAAATACGTTAGCCGATACTCACTTTTCACGCCATGATGCTCAGTATTGAGTATGTCGGAATGGAAGTTATACGCACTCATTGGTTTGCGTAGCTGTGCATTCCTCCGAGAATATAGTTCACACCGAAATATGTCATCAGAACCGTTGCAAATGCTCCTGCAATGTATATCAGGAAACATTTCCTTTTTCTGAAGAATGGAAGCGACTGCCTGTGCAGAGGCATGCTGTATATGAGCATAGTAATCAGCGCCCATACCTCTTTGGGATCCCAGCTCCAGTATGTACCCCACGACACGTTTGCCCACACAGCTCCAACGAATATGCCAATGGTCAGCAGCGTCAGGGCGGGATAGAGTATGATATATATTAGGCGCATGGATTCCTCTGTTGCCGAAGGTCTTGCCAAGGCACCCACGGCTATGAAAAACGTCAGCGACAGCATGGCGTATGAAGCCATTATGGATGAAACATGAATCGACAGCAGTGGCGAGGATAGTACCGGCATAAGGTGAGTGATCTGCGGATTCATCTCGCTGAGCGATGACACAAGCAGTGCAAAGCCGGCGGTCAGCATGCCCAGTGATGCGAAGAGCACGTGCTTACGGCCTATAGCCAGTGTGCCTAGCATAATCATCAGTGCAAGCGTCTGCATAGTTTCGTATCCGTTTGACATCGGGAAGTGTCCGCCAACGTACCATCTGAGACTTAGAACTGCGGTGAGTAGGCTGGCGCATATAACAATGATGGTCAAAAAACATTTGTGTAATATCTTGAGCGCCTTCGGATGTTTCTCCTTCAGTTTCATCGCCGGAATGAGAAGTATACCCATTGTTAGGAAAAGTTTGAACATCCATCCCGTTGTGTGCAGATGGTTGAGAAGTATTTCTGCATTAACTTTTCTCTCTGGCAGAAATGTTTTGCCTCCGTTCTTTCTTTGGAAGTCAGATAATTCTTTGACTATCTTGTCATAATCTTTCCCGTCGTTGCTATGCAGGTCTGTATCGATTTTGCGCAAGATTTCTGTTCCGTATGCTGTATTTCTGTCTGCGATACTGTCTTCTGTAGCGATGCATGGCGAAGTCCATAGTATTCTTCCTCCGTCTCTTATGGGAAACATCTGGAGGAGATGTCCTTCCTGAGCCATAACAATCAGACTTATCTTTTCGTCCATTTCCATTACGGCCTTTGATGGGGCTGAAGTGTTGGCAAATATGTATCTGCCTTCAGGAAAGAAATCGAGCATGGATGCTCTTTCTGGCAAATGATATTCGTTGCGCAGTTTGCTGTCGTCAACTTCTATAAGCTTTTCGCGTATCCATACTTCTGGGTAGAATATGAACGATAGGAACACCTGTTCGGCAGTGAAGCTTCTGTATGAATTGTCTCCTGTTAGTTTGCGCGTGAAATCCAGCGCAAGAGTTTGTACAGGACATATCCTGCCGTTGTACATCACCTGAAGCTTGCCGAACGCTTCAGCCTGTTCTTCAGTGACAGCACCCCTCATGCGTTTCTCTGATGCTTCTGTAGTCTGTATGTTTATAAGGAACAACAATAGTGCAACGGCAATGCCTGCCACCTTCTCGCCTCTGATGAGGCGTCTGAACGTACCGTTCTTTTCAATAAGCATAAATATCATAGAAACGAACAGCAGAACATATCCGGCATACGTTATAGGTACTCCCCACCGGTCTATATTTACAGAAAGGTACGAACCTCTGCCGTCATCGTCGTACGAACTCTGGTAGAGTCTTACACCATTGCGGTTGAAGATTTTGTTCATAGAAATTCTGTATTCTTCGAAACTCTTCCCCCCGTCGTACGAAACAGCAATTTCGCTCACATAATCGGCCGGTGTGTCCGTGCCAGGATGGAATTCTGTTTCGTATTTGTCGAGCCTTATGCTGAATGGCAATTGTTCGAGTATCCTCTCTTCCGACAGGTATCTGTCTACCGTTTCACCCTCCCTCAGATGGAGCATGCCTTTCTCCGCTGTTAGAGATGTTGTGAGTGCACCGACTAGAATCAGTATGAAAGATACGTGAATCATCATCACCGCCTTTCGTTTCCAAATCTTGGTCTTTGCCAGCAGGCCTATTGCCGAAAGACTTATCACTGTCCACAGCACAGTGAACCATGCACTGCCGTAGATGTATCTCCCGGCGAAAGCTGTTCCGCATTCGTCTTCAACGAATGTTGCAACGCCAAGAACCACAGTCATCAGCATCAGCATTGCGAAAGGTGCACGTTTCATATATTTTATTGTGGATTTGTTCTTTGTAGATGTTTTGTTCATCTGCATAGAGTTTGATTGATTAATGGTTTGTATAATATATAATAGGTGTATGATTTGAAATGCAGAAAAGATTTCAAGATGCGTTATAAAGAAATCTCCTGTCTCTGCATTCCGGATATGCATGGACAGGAGATTTCTTGTTTGTCATATATAAATATGTTCGGGAATTCTTTTCTTTTTCAGAAGTCGCGGAACGCGCTGTCGCCCTTTTTCGAAATAGCCATGCACTCCATTTCGATAAGCCATGTAGGACGGCATACAGGAGCAAGCGTTATGACGCGCGGTATGTCTGGGAAACGTTCGTCAAACATCTTCTTCACCGTTTGGTAATCGGCACTGTCGCGCAGATACACGATAATCTGCATCACGTCGTCGAAACCGGCATCCGCTTCCTCCAGAAGTTTACCTACGTTTTCCCACATGCGCTCTGTCTGTTTTACAATGTCGCCAAGATGTACAACTTCTCCCTTGTTGTTTATGCTGGCTGTACCGCTGATGAGCACATGCGTTCTGTCGCCATACACCATCTTAGTACCACGTTCGAACGTTACTCCGTATTCGTAAGTAGGGTTCAGGTGCGTTGGTGCGTAGAGGTATGTCTCCTGTTTCTGGTCGAAGCCGGTTATTGCATATGTGTCCATCTGTACGATGGCTCCAGTGTCGGCCGGCAGTCCTCCTATGCCTGTACTGGCAATGTAGTGCGAGTTTTCGGTAAGTCCTTGTGCGCAGAAATTCTCTTTGCGTGCTCTTACCATGCCGGCATATTGCGTGTCGACGTCGCGGACGAAGAACCATGTGCGCACACAATTGTCGGCCAGAGTTGCACTGAATTTTCCCAACCTCTCCTCGTAGTCATTGAGCAGAACTTCCGTCTGATGTGCTGAGTCGCCCTTACGTTCCAGCATTCCCATTTTCCACAGATGTCTGTATCCGTTGTGTTCGCTTACCGTCATGCCGTGTTCCTCTGTAATCTCCGTGCCTTTCTGCAGGTATATCCACACTGCAACTTTGCTTCCGTCGAGCGGTGGCTGCTGTATGGTTGATACGGCGCATCCGCATTCTTCCTTCATCAGTGGGCGCTGGTTTACAGCATCGCTCAGAAAATATCTTTTCATCACGACCGATGCACCTTTCATCGCGTCTGCATGCAGAACTTTAGCCTCTGCCTCGTAGAGTCTCTTCAGTTGAGCCTCGAACATGTCGCCTAGCGGCTCCACATGTATCATAGCGTGAATTTCGCCGACTTTGCCTTCAGGCTCGAAATGAGATATCTCGGCCGACGCTTTCAATTCATTGAAGTAAATTTTTTCAGTTTTCATATCTGCGGTTTTTCTTATCGTGTTTGAATGGTGCGCCAAATGTATTTTTGTTCTTTCATTTGCATGCACCTGAGTTTATCCATTCTTTTATCAAAAGTGTCATGTCGTTTCTTAAGTTGACATTCATGGGATGGTTGTATCCCGACTCGTTTGCATCGAGTGTATCTTCTGTCATTATTCTGTAAAGATAGCTTTCTGTTGCATTTCCTGCAACAACTCTAACGCACGACGGATCTGTTGTTGCTGGTTTGCCGATAAGCATTTCGTAGCTTTTATCTTTTGTAAGGTCGAGACCGGCTGCTGTTCCTCCATCGCCATGGCATGAAATGCACCTGGAGTCGAATATGCCGTCCTGCACGAAACTGTACAAACTTTTCATTTCTATTGTGCCGGCATCGATTTCGGCAGAAAGTCCTTTACCGGTTTCAGTGGTATATATGTGATATATCAGTTTATGTGAAAGACTGGTAATGCATATAGATGCTGTTGTCACGTCTTCCGGTACGTTGGAAAGTGTAAATTCCATGTCTTTGCCCTCAACCGGTGTACCTATGTTTTTCGATATCGAAGGATAAGTGCCGTCCTCCTTGAAACCGGCGAACAGAACGCAGTAGTCTTCTGTCGACGGCCATTGGTCTACATTTGTGAATCTGACCTTGATTTCGAGTACGCGTCCGGAACCTTCTGCTTCGCTTATTTGCGGATATATTTTCCCATCATCGCATGACGAAGCAATAAATGCCATAGCCGACGCCGTCAAGAGGATTTTCATTGTTTTCCATGTTTTCATGTTTCTTATCCTCCATGTTTTCAGAAACTGTATTGCATCATCACTACAGCCTTATGTGTTGAAACTCCAAGGTCATCCTCGTCTCTGTCCAGCTGTGAAGAATGTCCTGTGCGTCCGACATATTCATACATGGCTGACAGTTTAAGATTGCACTTAGGAACGAAGTAGTTGATTCCAACTGCAGGCATGTTAAGAAAACCGGCTCTGTCCAGACCGTTTCTGTCAAGAAAATCGTATCTCAATGCAGGCTGCAGATTTTTTGTCACGAAATATCCAGCTTGTATATATCCGCCGACATAGTTGTAGCTTTCCGATATCTTTTGTCTTTTTGTGAACCCAATGTTCATGTAATAAGCTTCTGCCGCAAGGTAGAGCCTGTTTTTCAGCCACGCAAATTCTATTCCTGCTCTGAAATCGTTTGTGCTTTCGTTTTCGCTCTCTACGTTATAGTTCACCGATGCACCGATGAGCATCTTTTCCGTATTCAGCATCTTTGGATTTCCTTGCGTTGCAGGCATCTCTCCGTATGGCAGGTATGTTATTCTTCCTGCATACAGCAGTGATGGAATATGCAGGTCATCACTTAGAGTTTTTGAAGCACTATTGTTGTTTATGCCTGTGCCGTTGAACAATCCTATTTCGTAGCCCCAGCGGTTTTTGATGATACCGTGCATTTCCACTCCTAAGTCAAATCCCGTAGCAAAGCTTGGTGTGACTGCGTTCAGTGAATATGGCAGTATCATGCACTGTGTCAGTGAGTTCGGCAATGACGGGAAAAGTGTTTCTCCAAGTGTCGTCAGATAAGCGTGAGAGAATGGTGTCTTGAATTTTCCTACTCTGAATCTCACTGCTTCGCTGGCGGCATAGTCTATCCATGCTTGCTGAAGTATTGCTGCTCCAGTAGCTGCAGAATTGATTGAAAGGTTATAGTCGATCAGACCGAATGCCCTTCCTGTAAAGCCTAAGATGGCATTGGGTACTGCAAAGCCTGAGTTTGCCACATTGTCCTGATTGTATGCAGGATCTAGTCCTTCGCTGTCATAGTAGTTGAAGTTCAAGCTTGTCTGTAGGAACAGATAAGGTTTGAATATGAATTTCCCGTCTTTCGATTGAAGAGTGAATCCTCTATTATCGGCGATAGGAACAACACCGTTGCTCATGTCGAGCTTTATGTTTCTTTCAGCTGTTTCCTTTATGGTTGTGTCAGCCGGTTCTTCAGCGTAGGCACACAGTGACATGGCTGTTGCTGCTGCAAAGATAGCAGAACGGTTGATTATCTCGTTCATTTTGTATTTTGTTTTTTTCATTGTCCGTTTTTTGTTTGTTGATGAATGATTTCTCAGAGCGATTCAAGGAATTTTATAAGTTGTTCCCTTTCTGATTTCTTGAAATTCTTGAATATGTTTTTCGAAGCTTCGCCTTCGCCTCCGTGCCACATTATGGCTTCTTCGAAGTTTCTGGCTCTTCCGTCGTGCAGGAAGAATGTGTGTCCGTTCACTTTCTTCTGCAGTCCTATGCCCCACAGAGGAGTTGTTCTCCATTCATTGCCTCTTGCAAGTCCGCTGACATAGTTGTCGTTAAGTCCGACACCCATGATTTCGCTTCCCATGTCGTGAAGAAGAAAGTCAGAGTACGGATGGATGGTTTGTCCCCCGAGCCATGGCAGAGTTGTGTTGTTGAGAAGAGTTGCCCCTCTCGGTCGTGTATGCAAGGTTGTCACGTGGCACAAGTGGCATTTGCTTCTGTAGAAAAGCTGTTCACCTGCCTGCACGTCAGGATCATCCATGTTCCTTCTTGCCGGAACGCCCAAACCGTGCATGTAAAGGTCAACATCTTCCATTTCTTCTGTAGTTACCTGCAGACCGTAATTTGCAAACCCCATGGCACCTATCATTTCGTACATCTGGTCTTGACCTTCACATATCTCTTCCGGATACCGGCTGTTGGTTACTCCCATATCGCTCGAAAATCCGAGTTCTACGGTGAGGTCGGCATGCTGTGCCTTGTTGCCCGACAAACCGAGACGTGTCACTCCTTTTTCTGTAATGTAGTTGCAGCGTCCGCTTATACCGTATTCAGGATAATTGCTTTTTCTTGCCAGAGCTTCGATTTCGCTTTCGTCAAGTGCCATCATAATTCCCATGCCGACATGGCGCAACGGAATTCTAACCGTTATGAACATGTTTGTGCTGTCGTATGGTTCGGCATACCATTCTGTGACGGTATATTTAGGATAGCGAAGTGAATATTTTTCACCGTCAGGATAGCTGAATTCCTCTTCTCTCCAGTCAACAGACAGTTTGCCTTCAGGCGTTACACCGTAGATGGCCTGGTCGTGAAGCACTCGTCCGTAGCTCTTGATGAACGTTCCGTTTTTCTTTGTTATGTATATCAGCTGTGACGAAAATCCTGTACCAGTACCGAAAGTTGGAGTTGTGCGGCCGGCATGGAAGTGACAGCTTCCGCATGAATGTCCTGCATATACCGGACCTTTGCCACCAACAGATGTGCTGTCAGATGTACGTCCGTTGTTGTAGAGGGCATCGCCACGTGTGAATCTGACGAGGTAATCTCCTGTCAACCAGTTTGCAGATTGGTCGTATGCCAGACTGGAGCTGGACCAGATGGTTGATATACCTCCAAGCAGTTCCGCGTCGGTGGCTACAGTTCCGTCATCTCTTAGAATCTCATTATTGTTGTAAGGGTCATCCTGACAAGCAGTCAGTCCGCTTGCAAAGCATAAGAGGAACAAGCAGAACCTCATGGTCCTGCTTGTTGAACTGCATAAAATATTTTTGGATTGCTTTTTCATTGAACTTTAAAATTGGTGTTGCCTATTTACCTCTTCTTTACGTTCTGATCAGTTGAGACCCAACGATGCCTGCATGTCTTTAAGTCCTTGTGTGAGTTTTGAGCATGCATCCATGGCAGTGTAAGATTCGTCGGTGTAAATATTATTTCTGAAAGGTTGAGGGATATTGTTTATGGCATTCATGGCATCGTTTATGAGTTTTCTCATATTGTTGTCGTAGTCGCTTCCGAGTTTTCTGCGTACTAGATTTGATATAGAGTTTTCACTGGCTTCAGCACCGATTTCTGTGCGGTTGCCCAAATACGAATATTTTATGGAACGTATGTTGTTCATATAATCGTCACGTGAATGCCAGCTGTACCACGATTCAACTGCATATAGTGCAGCTTCATGCTGACCATCTTTCCAATAATTGAACGGGTCTCCGATTTTTGCATCTCCAACTTCGCCGGATATATCCCAGCATCCTTCTATAATTTGTCCGACAGGATTCTGATATGTATTTGCGAAGTACTCGCTGAAAGTCTTGTTTCCATACTGTTCATAAGGTGTTGTGAACCACCAGTCGTATGCCGCCTGTCCGTCTTCTTTGAGCAGTTGTGCTACTTTCTGCATATATGTGCGCCATCCAGCAGGATTTGCATTGTACTCTTCGTCTGAAGTAACATTTCTGCTTTCACCGTCGGAGAACAGCAAGTATTCCAGCGAGTGGTAACCTTTCACATCCTCGCTCTCAGGTGTTTCTCCGCTTGCAAGAATCTGTTTGATGTCCTGCACGCTCAGAGGCCATGAGTCCATTGACGGGTCAAGACTGAAGTCTGCCACAGGACCGAAAAGGAACGCTTCGCTGCATTCCCATGGCTTGCGTGCTGCAATCCACTCGTCGCACGCCTTGTCCATGTTGTCTTGAGTAGGGTTGTTTACGAAATTCATTACTGTGTTGTATAGTTCTGCATTACCTTCAGCCAATTCTTTGTACGTCGGTTCAATAATGACATCTATATAGTTTCTTATTATTTCTGCTTCGTCAACATCATCAGCAACTGTGTTGTATGCAAACGGAATGGTGTCGGCAAGATTGCTTGCAATAGGAATTATTTTCAGACCTTCGCCTTCACCGCTTCCGCCACTGCCGTTATCATCGCTGCATGCACACAAACTGCACAGTGTCAAACCTGCAAACAAAAATGAACTGATTCTTGTAATTTTCTTTTCCATATTAATTTCCTTTCTTCTTTTGTTGGTGTTCGTAAAATCTTTAAGTTCTTTATTTCTTTATTTCTTTGCAAACCATGTTATATATGCAATTCCAATTGAGAATTCATTTTCATTGTTGTATTTGCCACCACCGATTCGTCTCATTGCGTAATCTGCTTTTATAGCCAGATTCGGCAATGCGTACCAGTTGGCTCCGAATGTCCATTTGCTGACTTTAAACTGATCGTATTTCGTTTGTCCTTCTTCTACGTCCTCAACAGGGTTGAAATACTCATATCTTACAAAAGGGTAGAGTCCTGCCACAGCTTTTCCTTTTAACGATGGTATTGCGTAACATAAATCATATCCTATTTCACCTCCCCAGCTCGCTGCGCTTTTAGCACTTGTATATTTCACACTGTATCCTGAAGCATTGGGCAGGTTTTTGCGTGCCTGGGCCAGTTTGTCTGTATTTCCAATATTTCCGAACAGGCAGCTTGCACGTGCTGTAAGACCGTATCCCTTATATTGTGCATCAGCAGACCAGATGAAAACCGGAACTTTGAAATCGGAATATCTCTGCGTTTTGTCTGCATTTGCGGCGGTGTTGGCGCAGTAGTATACTGAACCGCCGAAACGTAATCCTTTGACAAGATTGAAATCCAGTCTGCCTACGTATGCAGGACTGCTGAATGCATCAGTTTCAAAAGCACCTTGCTTACCTCCAGATACCCAATCTGCTCTTGCAAAACCATCGCAGTTGAGACCCGCCACAACCATGGCTTCATAATTCACACGATTACGGAAGAGGGATCCGAAAAGTGCAAGTCCGGTTTCGTGCCATGTCGATGGTATGAATGCCGTTTCAGCTTCAGGTCTTGAAGTGCCGAAAAAGTTTATTGGTTCGTGGTGGGAGTTTACAAGTCCTACAGGTAGAACCATGTGTCCTATTCTTACATTTATGTGTTTATTTATCAATCGTGTGATATGAAACTGTTCTAAAGCCACTTCGCCACCTTTTTCTGTCTCAGTTTCATACTCTCCGTTTTCATCCATCCAGTCTATTTCTTTAGCAGCACCGACTCCGCCGGCTTCGAATTCTATTTCGGCACCTAAAATCCATTTGTCGGAAAATTTGTAGTCACCTGCAATGACAAACCTAGGAATTGAAATTGTGCTTCTGTTGTCGTCAATGCTTCCTTCAGATGTAGCCATGCGGTTTGGGCCATAGTTCATAAAGCTTCCGAGCATTTCGCCATAACCGCCTATGCGGTATTTGTTCCAACCTGTGTATTCAGATGGAATGTTGTTTTCGTTGCCGTTTTGTGCTGTCATGACACCACACATGAGGAGTGCAGTACCGGCTGTTAAAAATCTGTTGGAGAATTTTGTCTTTTTCATGTTCGTTCTGTTTTTCTTTTTTCGTGATGCAAAATTACTTCCCTCTGAAAGCGTATCAAATACCGTGTTTTTGTGAATTTTAACAGCCTTTTCGGTTTGTTTGGGTATATCATTACTTATGGTAGATTATAGGTATACCTACATTCTGTTGTACATACTCATTACGTAGTAGTTGTGTCCCAAATGTATTTTGATATAATGCAGGGTGTGTTTATTGTCAATATATAGCAACGGCAAAGGCCGGACAGTGGTATTTTTACCTTACTGTCCGGCCTTTGCCGTTGTCACAATCAGCGCAGTTGCTGTTCTGCGTTGATATATATTATTTTGTTCAGAAGAACAGGCTTCCCACTTGGTAGATTGCGGTAGAGCAGATCCAGGCGAGTGCCGTTGTGTAAGCTATAGTAAAGAAAGCCCATCGTGTTTTACCGGCTTCGTTGCGTATCGCTATGCATGTAGGTATGCATGGCATGTACAGGAGTACGAATACCAGGAACGAGAATGCGGCAAGAGGCGTGAGCCCGCTGTGCGCGAGAATAGAAGATATGTGTGCATCTGCTGATTCTCCGTCCTGCGATGCTTCTGCATTTTCTGCAGAGCTGTAGAGTACTCCCATCGTTGATGCCACGATTTCCTTTGCTCCTACACCGGCAATGATGCTGACTCCTTCTTTCCATTCAAATCCGCATGGGCGGAGCAGGGGCTCTATTGTGCGTCCTATGCGTCCAATGAAACTGTTCTCCATCTGTACCTCAGGCGTAGCATCAGGAGTGTCTGTACGCGGATAGTAGCTGAGAGCCCATACAGCTATTGAGGCAAGCAGTATGGTAGTACCCATCTTGCGCAGATACTGGCGTCCCTTCTCCCATGTGTGGCGCCACACAGATTTGAGTGACGGCATGCGGTATGGAGGAAGCTCCATGACGAAAGGACTGCTTTCGCCCTTGACCACAAAGCGGCTGAAGAGCTTTGCCATAAGGATTGCCATGAGTATGCCGAGCAGGTATAGAGTGAATAGTACAAGTGCTGCATGGCGCGGGAAGAAAGCACCGATGACTATGATGTACACAGGCAGGCGTGCGGAGCACGACATGAGAGGTACGACGAGCATGGTGATGAGGCGTGACTTGCGGTCTTCTATTGTACGTGTGGCCATGACTGCTGGAATGTTGCATCCGAAGCCCATGATCATCGGTATGAATGACTTTCCGTGAAGCCCCATCTTATGCATAATCTTGTCCATGATGAAGGCGGCACGTGCCATATAGCCGGAATCTTCCATCCAGCTGATGAAGGCATAGAGAATCATGATGTTTGGCAAGAAGACGATGACACCTCCCACACCGCCTATTATTCCGTCAGCAATGAGGTCCTTCAGTGCGCCGTCGGGCATGCCGGCACGTACGATGTCCGAGAGCCATGCCACACCTGCATCAATCCAATCCATAGGGTACTGGCCTATGTTGAACGTGCAGAAGAACATTATGTACATCAGGAGCAGGAATATAGGGTATCCCCATGTCTGGTGGGTGACGAAAGCATCGATGCGACGGGTAAGAGCTCTGTTGTACCTGCGGTTCTGACGGTAGCATTCCTTGAGCGCACCCTGTACGAAGCCGTATTTGGCATCTGTAATGGCCGATTCGCTGTCTTCACCTATCTCGTCTGTTATTGCTTTCTGGCATTCAGCCCGGCAGGCGAAGATGTCTTTGGCATTTGGCAACGGTGAGACAATCTGCTCAACCTGTCGGTCGTTTTCAAGGAGCTTGATGGCCAGAAAACGTCCTGAATAGTTGTTGTGCGGTTCTGGATTGAGACGTATGAGACGTTCAAGACGTTCGATGTTGTCCTCAATGAGTTTTCCGTGGTTGACGTGAATGTGACGCCAACTCTGATGCTTTCCCTCATATATGTCGATGATGCTGGAAAAGAGCTTTTCAATGCCCTCGCCGGTTTTACCCACTGTAGGTATGACCTGTACGCCCAGCAACTGACCCAGCTGTGAAATGTCAAGGCTGTTGCCGCTTTCGCGCATTTCGTCGTACATGTTGAGAGCCATGATCATTGGAACGTCCATGTCGATGAGCTGCGAGGTGAGGTAGAGATTGCGCTCAAGGTTCGTTGCATCTACAACATTGAGTATAATGTCTGGTGTTTTTTCGATGATGTATTTTCTGACATACAATTCTTCTGGGGTGTAGGCGGAGAGCGAGTATGTTCCAGGCAAGTCGACTATGCAGAAGTGATAGCCGTTGAAGTCGAAGCGGCCTTCCTTGGCATCGACGGTCACACCGCTGTAGTTGCCGACACGCTCGTGCGCTCCCGAGGCAATGTTGAAGAGGCTTGTCTTTCCGCAGTTTGGATTGCCGACGAGGGCCACGTTGATGGTTTTGCCCTTTTCGTGAGCCACCCTCACAATCATTTCATCTCCTCCGGCTTCTATGCCCTTGAGGTCGGGATGTTGTTGCTGGAAATGCTTGGCTTCCTCTTCGCTTACCACCTCGACAAGGTCTGCTTCTGCTCGTCTGAGGCTCACTTCGTAGTCCATTATGCGGTATTTCACCGGGTCTTTCAGAGGCGCGTTGAGCATGACCTCGACCATCTTGCCTTTTATGAATCCCATTTCGACGATTCGTTTCCTGAATCCGCCGTGTCCGTAGACTTTTACTATGACGCCTTTCTGGCCTGTATTAAGTTCCGAAAGTTTCATGTGACAGTTTTGCTTTACTTTTTGTTCATGAATGCGGGGCTTTATCCCGAATATGTGCAAAGTTACAACCTCTGCAGTTTTCTACCAATGCTCAAAATTAGTGAAAATTGTAGCCTGATGTTATGCTGTATACCTAATAGTGTGTATACATAAGCCATTTTTTAAAGATTCATCATCATGCATGTCTCTAAAATACCTATTTCAGGTGATTTGCACCGACATCAATATGTGCTATCTTTGCAGTATCTGAAATGCAAGGTGTAAATATATATCTTGGGCTTGCACTCAATACAGGCTTCCGCTTTCGGATATGAGTTGTATTTTAAAGGAATGAAAGAAAATGGCTGTGCAATTTAAGGCTACAGATAGATTGATGGACGTCATTGCCAAGGACTATAGGATGCTTCAGGTAATGAGTCGTTTCAGCATATCGTTGGGATTCGGTGAAAAAACAATAGGTGAGGTGTGCAAGCAGTGCGGAGTTGACTGTCCGACGTTTCTTGCCGTTATAAATTACATCAAGGATGGAGCAGAGGACTGTCCGCAGGACATTGAAAACATATCGGTTCCGTCACTTGTGTCGTATCTCAAGCAGACGCATGTGTATTTTCTCGATTTTCTCATCCCGAGCATAAGGCGCGAACTGCTCAATTCAATAGATTGTTCTATGCAGAACGAGATAGCCTTCCTTGTGCTGAAGTTCTACGATGAGTATTATGAAGAAGTGCGTAAGCACATGGATTATGAAGATTCGACTGTCTTTGCATACGTAGCTAAACTTTTGGAAGGTGAACTGCCGAAAGCCGATGATATTCATCTAGTATCGCGCCACCACGATTCGATGGAGGACAAGCTTGGCGACCTTAAGAACCTTTTCCTTCAGTACTATCCGCAGAAAGAAAACAACAATGAACTGAATGCCGTGCTTCTCGACATTTACCGATGCGAGGAAGACCTTGCCATCCATTGTCGTGTGGAGGACAACATTTTCGAACCGGCGGTGCGCAAACTGGAGCACGACAACCGTTTGAAAAATCCTGAACATGAGCAAGGTGGCGATGAAACAGGTGCTGTTGCAGAACCGGAGAATCAGCTCAGTCAGAGAGAAAAGGAAATTGTGATATGCGTAGCCAAAGGCATGCAGAATAAGGAAATTGCCGACAAATTGTGCCTTTCAGTAAACACAGTCACCACCCACAGACGCAACATTGCACGCAAACTTCAAATTCACTCGAGCGCAGGCATAACAATTTATGCCATTGTCAATAAATTGGTGACGTTGCAGGAGGTACATGTGTGATATTGTCAGACGCTGTTTTTCAGAGTATAATGCAATTTTAGAATATTTTTCAACTATGCATATTCTGAAATAACTTATGCCGTGCTGCATCGGTTTTGTACAGCACGACATAAGTAGGGATATTCAGTAAATAGAATAAAATTAGCCAACTAATTCATACACAAAGTGT
>ERZ824598.950-NODE-950-length-41238-cov-5.667800_pt1 | contig 41238 bp, 33 predicted proteins | sample MGYA00519934_ERZ824598 | MGnify/ENA primary metagenome ERZ824598 (study PRJEB31778, sample SAMEA3449177) | human gut metagenome | biome: human gut; feature: human-associated habitat; material: faeces | place: United Kingdom | collected 2010/2012 ...
TTGCTATTTTTTTCATAGTATCCCTCCAATACAACTCTAACACATTTTTATTTTTATTCACGAAATAACTCTACTATATTTATGATAACATTACATCAAAACAAAGTAAAGGCAGCAAATGCAAAAGGCAACTATCACAACTGTTATGTTATTGCGATAATTGCCTTTTCCTGCACTATAATTTTTTTACATATTTTCCATCTACCCAGCCATATATTTTGCTTTTTGAGCCTATACCGATTAAATGATACTTATGTTTACCTTTGCGTTTTATCTTTGTAATCTTTGCTTTACCTGGTGCAACTTTATTTTTCTTTGTTTTTGAATTACTTGTCTTGTATTGCACAGAACCTGAAAAATATACTATAGTCCCTACTTTTAGTTTAGTCTTTTTTGCTTTTTTAGTATGCTTTTTCGCTGCTTTTAACTTGCCTTTCTTTCCTTTGTCAGAAGAATTTTTATTGTTTTTCTTTATCTCATTTGTATTTTCGGTATTGCTATCTGACATCTTCTTATTATCATAGTTACCATTATTAATAGAAAAAACATAAAAAGCTATCAGTATAATCACACAGGATATGAAAATAACTGACCTATTACGCCTAAAGAATGAAAGTTTCATTTTTTCTCTTTGTCTGACTCTTTTTATATATTCTTCTTTTTCTTCTTTACGAAGTTTATTTATTTTATCACAATACTTTTCCAAATCCGGTGGTGTATTTTTATTTTTAATTTCATACAACTCTCTAAATTTAATCATACAACTTCCTCGCTCAAAACTTCATCTATTATTTCTTCTGTAATTTTAAGTTTATTTTTACTACTAAAATTATTTTTATAAAACGATGCAGCAATAAGTCTTTCTGAATAATTTTTCAAATCTGCTCCGGATGGTCTATACAAATCAACGTATTCATCCGCATACTCTTTAAGTTCCTCTAAGTCTCGCCCTGCCATAAGCCAGACTATTTTTTGACTGATGATATATTTTGTTCTTTTTATTTTTTTGCGTTTTTGTATATACTTATCATATGCCTCTTTCGCAACACTGTCATCAACAGCTTCAACTTTTGGATTATCTGCACAAAACTGCTTTAACATTTTTATACCATCATCCTCTGAAGGATCTTTCATTTCTACTTTGTCATCTATTCTTCCTGCTCTAATCATTGCCTCATCTAATTTTTCATAAAAATTTGTTGCAGCCATAAATAATACTTTTGTCTTTGCATTTCTAAATGTGTCTGTATCATCCAACTGCGTAAGCATTGTTCCTCTAACTCTCGAATCCAAAAGCTCTTTTGAAGCTAAAGAATCAAATTCATCAAAGAATAATAAAACGCCCTTTATGTTCTCTCCGCACATTTCTGATAATTGTAACGCACTATTAAATATTTTTATTAATGTTTTATTTTGATCACTTAAACTTATTTTAGTAAAAGTGTCACTTGTAATCTTCATAAAATAAAGTTTATGTTCATTTGCTGCCGCCTTTGCAATCTGAGATTTTCCATTTCCCGGAGGTCCGTATAACAAAATTCCTCTCTTTATTTTAATTCCATATTCTTCGGCTTTTACTCTTTGCAAAGGATCAAAAATTGCAACCTGCTGATCAATGACTCTTTTTATATCATCACACCCTATAATATTTTTATATTTTATCTTATCATCAGGTCTGCTTATGATTATCCCCAAACTGTCCTCAAGATTTCTTACCAAATCTTCTTCAAATAACTTTAAACATTTATAAAACAATTCTTTTGTTTCTGATTCATCCTTATATTCTGACAAAACTTTTATATTTTTTTGAGATTCTTTTTCAAGATTATTAACAAAATCTTTTATATCTCTTCCCGACATATGATTTGTCTTATCAAGAAATTCATCAACAAACCCAAATGTTGCAAACGGCATACCCTTTTTTTCTAGAAGCTTAGTGAATAACTGTTTTCTTTCATTCTTATTAGGAAGCGGTATTTCTATTGGTTTCCCTAACCTGCTTTTTATAGCATTATCCAGCACTCCGACTCTGTTAGTCGCCGCCACTACAAAAACTTTACTTTTTCCTGCAAGCATTCCATCCATTTCAACAAGAAATTGATTAACCATATCCTTTGCAAAACTATCTGAATCATTTCCACCCTGATCTCTACTCGGAAATACAGTATCTGCTTCATCTATAAATAATATCGTTGGTGCATTTGCTCGTGCTTTTTGAAAAATCCTTTTGATTTTAGGAGCAGATTGTCCAACATATTCAGCCTTTAAATCTGCCAATGAAGCACTCATAAAATAACAGTTTTTTTCATTTGCAAGTGCTTTTACAAGATAGGTCTTACCTGTTCCGGATGGTCCTGTCAAAATAAAACCTTTCGTAACTTCCGAAACATCTTCTGCATTTAAAAATTTATCAACTCTTGCAACTACCTCTTCCTTCATTTCAGGTGCCAATACAACATCATCTAAATATACTTTTTCTTCTATTATCTTATCTAATGAATCCGAAAAATCAGCATGATCTATCCTGCCGTTTTTCTCCACCATTACTTTTTCAAAAATACGCACAGCTTCTTTTAACGACTTGTCTCCTGATGCAATGGCTTCTGAAATCATTGATAATTCTTTGAAAAAATTATCGCCAAGCTCTTTACCTGCTTCTTTATAATTTCTAATATAAATTCTTAAAAATACCGAGAATACCTCTTCCGCTGATGGTGAACCTAACATAATTGTGTTTTTACCATCAATTGAAAAATTATAGTTTTTCAACATCTGTATTTCTTCAATACTATATATTACATATGCATTTTTAAGTGACGATAATTTTTTTGCCTTTTCAATATATTCCAATTCAGTATCATTAGATGATCTATACATTCCCGCAGTCCATTCGTAATCTTCAAAGAAAAACAATACCATTTTATCCCTGTGCTCTTCACTAAATGTTATTGCCTTTTTAAAATTGACTTTTTCTTTTGAATCAGCAGTATTTTCAACTGCTTTTTCTCCGGCATCATCTTCATCTTCTTTCTTCGCCACTTTTTGTGCATTATCATTTTTTGTCCCTGCTGCATTGTTATTAACATTATTCAAAGATAAATTTTTACTTTTTGTTATACTTGTAGCTGCCTTTTTACCTTCAAATATCTTATCAGAACACTCTCTAATTTCTCCATTAACATATTCATATGCAGAAAAAACATCATTTTTACAATAAAAAAAATAGTCAATCATTCCTTTTTCAAAAAAAGAATATTTAAGCACATCTGCTATTTCACAAACACCTCTGTATAAGTCATATAAATACCAGTCATGAATATAATCACCATAAAAATAAAAAGTATTTTCACCTTTTGCTATCTCTTTATCTATACTCTCAAAAACTCTATTCTCCATTATTTATCCGCCTCATCCTTCGGTAATTTACTTATCACCTTTTCCAATTGTTTTATTGCAGTATCAAACTCTTTATTTGAACCATTCTCATATTTTTTCAGTTCATCATTGTATGATTTTAATTTCTTGTCATATTCAACTTTTTTTCTTTTTAATTCATTTGTTTTTTTCTGTATTTCACTCTTTTTCTTTTTTATTGCATCATCAGAATAATTATCTAATTCTGCTTTTAATCTTGAAACTTCCGTATCTAATTGGACAACACTATCCTTTACTTCTTTTCTTTCCTCTTTTATCTTTTGCAGTTTCTCTTTTTCCTCTTTTAATGCTTCTTTTCTTCTTTCCAGATCAGCTATGTTCTCTTCTAAATCTGTCTTTTCTTCACTAAAATCTGCTGCATCTCCAAATAAAGTGGAAAACTTATTGCACATTTTATATAAAACATCAGAAGTATCAAACCAATCAAGCATATTCCTTTTCATATCTGATACCTTGAATTCAGCAATTATTCTTTTCAAAATATTAGCTGAAAACGGATATAAATCTATAAGACTTTTTATACATTTCATCCTCTGCTCATCATCTGTTTCCATTATCTTCTTTGATAATCCGCCTGAATTTTCATCTATTGAATAATAAATAAAATTCTGCATTAAATCTATGCTGTCGCTTAATTTTTCAATAGGTTCTTCTGACTCCAGTACATTTATAACATCTTCCGTTCTATATTCCATACTCATATCTAATATCTCCATTTTCCCGCTATCGTGATAAATTTTGTTTTACAGTTGACTCATTTTTATGTCCCTGTACTTCCCTGTTAGCACCATGTATTGACTTGCCGTTTTTGGTAATATCCTCTATAAATAATTCGTTTTCGGCAAGTTTTTTTCTTATCTCATCCCAGGATGCAGCACAGGTTCCTTTTGTAGCTTCTTTGTGGTCTATTGTAATAATAACCCTGCCATCGTCTACAACTGAAACTTTATCAAAAGTAATACATTCATCTCCGGCACTACATTCTACACAATAGCCATCTTCTCCATTTGGATTTTCTGAAACATTAACATCATAATTTAATTCTAACATTGCCTTCTCAATCGTCAGCATATTATATATTGTTTTCATTTTATTCTCATGAAGATTTGCTGCATATTCAGACGCATCAGCTATCAATGCTTCAACACTTTTTAGTTCTTTCTCTGTTTCATCAAACTTGTCATCCCTTATCATTTTTTCTGATTTTTCTAATCTTTCTAAAATTTCAAAAGGATAATCTTCTTTGCTGAATTTTTTCAAAAATTCAATCAAAGAATTCATATTAGCATCATTTTCTGAAAATTCATCCTCAGGATCAGAAAAGACCTGTTTATTAACCCTTTTTTCTAAAGTAATCAGCTTAACTGTCAATTCCTCTTTTCTTCTTATATACTCTCCATATTTTTCATCTAATTTATTTCTAAATGATGAAATTTTTGAAACAATCTCTGTGCACTCTTTTACAGCCGAATCATCATCATATTTTTTAAACTTATCAACTATTTGTTTCAGCTCGCAATATTCCTCCTTCAGAAACTTGTCCGCAATCTGCTGTTCTATTTCATTAAAATCATCATTTACTCTGCTTTTCGCTTCAGATGCTTTTTTCCTCATATTTTTAACTGCCCGAGTCTTATCTTCTAAATCCTCTATTTCTTCTCTTAATTTTTCAGCCCGCTTCAATCTCATATCCAAATTACTTATATAGGCATTTGATGAAGTTTCAATTTTTGAACTATCTCTATTCAAATCAGAAACACGCTGCGACAATTTTCTGTAATTATCATGAACTTTTTTAGCATCCGCATATTCACCGTCACAATACCACGGATCATTTCTTCCCTGCGAACTAATCTTTCTTTTAAGATTTTTTCTTACAACATCTGCAAACTCATCATTCTTCTTGTAATCTGCCATTATGTTGTCATATTCCAATGAATCAAACATAGGTACTGTTGCACTTTTTTCATTTTTCAATTTTTTTACTTCTTCTTCTAACTCATTAGCAAGATTAGGAAATTCACATTTTGCATCATCCGATATTACAAAATCAATATTACTGATTTTAGTCTCACATTCTTCTTTTTTTCTTTTAGCTTTGTCCGTACTTTCTTTAGCATTTTTACATGAAGAATTTAATATATCAATCGATGCACATCTTGTCTTCTCTCCATTTCTCAATAATGAATTAACTTCTGATGCCTTCCTTCCACTCATTTTTAATCCCTCCAATCTTTATTAAAAACTTTTCATAAAACTCTTTCGGTGGAATTCCTATGAAAAATACTTCACCATCATCCTTTATATCAAACGAAAATTCTCTGTTTTTATTTTTCAATATCTCATCCGAATAACTGCTATACTTATTAGTAAAAAAATAAATATGCTGGTTATCAGATCCCCTGTATATGGAGTTATTGTTTCTCTCTTCTATGTATTCACCGTCAACAAAAATATCTACAAGTTTTAATAAATCCATACAATCCGGATACATTCTTTTTAATTCTTCTAATTCATACCCCGAAAAAAGCATAACATCTAAGTTACTCATCTCTTTTATTTTTCTTATCATATATGATAACTCTTCATATTGCAGAAACGGTTCTCCACCACTTATCGTTATACCTGTAATATCATCGTTTTCTAAAATTTTATCTGTTAATTTTTTTACATCTGTCTCATATCCTCCCTGTAAATCCTGTCCTTCAGGATTTATACATCCTTTACACCTTTTTGCACACCCCTGCATCCATATTGCAAATCTTTTTCCCGGTCCCAGACTTCTTGTTTTTGACAAATAGCTTATTCTCATTTATTCACCTTTTATCAATGCTTTCTTTTCAATATCTCCACCATTTTCCATATACAATGCCGGAACATATATTTCAACAGCAGAAACAAAATCATTTCCTCTCGGATTATTCATATCCCTCATTTTCTTCCTGTCAAAACTTACCTTTTCCTGAACATCTAACCCAAGACAATCCAATGCAACAAACTCCTCATATTTTTTATCAACTTTTCTATAATAGTCATTTATAGCATTAATAAGTTTTATTTCATTTTCCGTTAAACACTCAATATGTTCTGATTTATAATCACTTAACTGTTCTACTACTTTGCGTGCAAAGGTAAATCCTTTACCAATATTATTTGCCAATGTTATTGCATCCTTAATTGATAATGATTCGTTAAGAGAAATTCCCATCTTTTCTGTAATCAATGTTTCCATTGAATCGCACTTTAACATACAATCAAATATCTTTTTATAATCTGCAATCGCTGAATTAAATTCCTCTTTTTTGTTTTCAGTATCTTCTGTTAAAGTTTTCAAACTATTCGCAATTTCTTCTTTATTTTGCTTTACAACATCTAATTCTTTTTTAAGATTATTGTTGATTTCCTGTTCTTCACTTAAGCTGTGTTCCAAGTCTTTGTTTACTTTCTGTTCTTTGCTTAAGCTTTGTTCAAGCTTCTTCTTTGCTTCCTGCTCTTCGCTTAAGTTCTGTTTAAGCTTCTCCTTTGCTTCCTGCTCTTCGCTTAAGTTCTGTTCAAGCTTCTCCTTTGCTTCCTGTTCTTCACTTAAGCTCTGTTCAACTTTCTCCTTTGCTTTTTGTTCTTTACTTAAACTTTGTTTCAAGTCTTCATTTGCTTTTTGTTCTTCACTTAAACTTTGTTTCAAGTCTTCATTTGCTTTTTGTTCTTCGCTTAAGCTCCGTTCAAGGTTCTCCTTTGCTTCCTGTTCTTCACTTAATCTATCTTCGAGTTCTTCTTTGACATTTTGCTCTGCTGTCAGTCTATCTTCGAGTTCTTCTCTAGTATTAGCCAGTCTATTTTCGAGTTCTTTTCTGGCATCTTGCTCTGCTGTCAGCTTCTGTTTCAGGTCTTCCTTTGCACTTCTTTCTATTTTTAATTCCTGCTCAAGATTCTCCATATTACCGTTATCAGGCTTTATAAATAAATCTCTATATCTGCATAACATTTCCCACTCTAACCGGTTACTTTCTGCTTTTTCTTTTCTTACAATCATTCCCAACAATTTTTTCAATTCAGACTTACATTCCATCACAAACATTTCTTCAGCGTAATTATTTGTTTCAACATGCACAGCATCTATTGAATCAATTACATTTATATAATCTACACGAACAAGATTATATAAATCATCCATCCTTTCCATCATTGTCTGAACTGCACTCATTGTTTCATCCCAATTTTTCTTTATATCCATCTGTTCTCTTCTCATGGAAATCGTATTTTCATATATCATCATCATTTTTTCATATGTATTTTTATTTTTCGCTCTAGACATATTTATCTCCTCCTATTCTATTTCAAAACCATACTTTCAAATACAACATCTTCAGGTATTTCATCAGCACTTCCATAGTTTCCGGCACAGTAGTCAACGATTATATTGTCTCTTACTTTAACCCACAATACTTCTCCTTTATGTTCAGGCATACTTATTGGAAGCCTTTGAATTCTCGCTTTTTCTTTTTCCTCAGGAATATATGTAGAATAAAATATATCAACATCCTTATTTTTAATCTTTCTAAATTTTTTCCACTGACCGGTCTTATCCGAATTATCTACACATATTTTAAATTCACCTGTTCCTTCATTAAAGAATCCTAAATAATATTTGAAATAATCTGAATCACCCTGCACTTCAAAATTATTTAATCTTAGCTGTCCAAATGCAACTGCTGTTTTAGGTGTCAACGCATATCTTTTATTTTCTTCAGTGTTATCCTGTATCTGATCAACCAACTGTATATTTTTATTATTTGGAAATTCGACATTCATCTCCTCTTCAACATATTTACTTCTTGAGCTGTTACCTGCTTTAAAGATATATACTTCATCCTCTTTAAAACCATCTTCTTCCTTGAAAGCCTGTCTTAATTCACGGCCAAATGATTTAACCGTATCTTTAATTTTATTGTTCAGGTCGTCCTCTATATCATCAAACTGGACAGATAAGTTACAATCCGTCAGCTCGCCGCTTTTATTATACAATTCAATGTGATAGCTGGACTCTATATTATCATCACCCATCTCAAATATTTTTCTGGCAATTTTGGCACTTATAATATTCATATTAGCCTTAGCAAAGTCATTTCTGTTAAACATACTTTCTGGAATATCATCCGGATTATCCTCTCCATAAGGCTTAATTATAGGGATATCATTGTCAAGCATCTCATTTGTACTGTCACAGTATATCTTAAATGCTATTTTCTCTATCAGGATTTCACCACCAAAATTTTCACGACCGCCTACTTTTAATATTTTCAATGTAACATCGTCGTCCTCATTTAAGGCTGTACCAAATGAAAAGTCTAATGTACCTCCGCCAAAATCATATACAGCAAAAAACTTTTTTTCATTTTCTGCAATCTTAAAATATTGTGTTCCACACAAAGCACCTATGTACGCTACCGGCTCCGTATGTTCCATAATTACATTAACTTTATTTCTCATGTTTTTAGGAACAGATCTTTTTATTCCATACATAAGTGACTTTTTTAATGCATTTTTTATCTCATCTGTAAACATGACCGGACTTGTTATCTGAAAATCAGTAAATATTTTAGTATGTTTTGTCAAGTCATTAACTGTTTTTCCTATCAAATAGCCATAAAACGCTACAGGGTCGAAATGCTTTTCGTCACATTCTTCCGGATTGGCAACTACATCAACAAATAACTCTTTATCTTCATATGGGTTAAAATCAATCTGCTGCTTTTCCTGAATAATCTGATATGGAATCATTTTTATAAAACTTAATATTGCATTTAATTCTTTTCTGCTTGTAAATTCATCACCTAATATTTCTTTGACATTATATCCAAAATCAAAATCTATTCCCCCATTAATTTTCTTTAAATAATCATCTTTGCTTCCTTTCTTAGGCAACGGCATATCATCATTTATCTGTTTCCATTCTTCATACAGATTTTTCCATCTGTAAATCATAATATTAGTTGGATTTTCAAATATATTGTGAGAATTATTATCATCTGAATTTATATCATTTGAAGATAAACTCAATAGTTCTGTTTTTTCATCCCCCTCTATCGCCACACAAGTTGACGATGTTCCAAAGTCTACAGACGCAGGTGTATCACTGATTAAATCTCTGTCACAAACATCAGGATTAGTGTTTATAACCATAATTTCAATCGGATATTTATATATTGTTGTTCTGTTATTTCCAATTTCACATTTTACTTCAATATCTCCGCTAAACTTCAAACGCTGTTTATTTTGTAGTTCTCCTGAAAATGCTTTTCCTAATAAATCTGTATCAAGGTCAATAATGACATTTTTTTGCTGCATATTCACATCAAAATAATCTGATACAAAATTTTGAGTTGTACTGTCCTCTCCATTTATCCTTTTTAGATTAATTCTGGCAGAAGCTTTCCCTGTAAAACATTTAACATCCGAAAACTCTATTTCAATTCTTCGGTTTCCATAGTCAGACCAAACTCCACGATTTTTATCATACAAATATTCCTTTGTTATCTTTTCACTTCCTAAAAGCAGATATTCAGTTATGTCCTGATATGTTATTTTGGGTATCACATATTCAGTCTGGATTTTTCCTATCACACCATTATCTATCAGTTGATTTAATGTTGCATTCACTTTTTCATTGTCATATACTTCTAAAGGCTGTTCCTCTCCGTCCAAAACATATGTCAAACACATCTTTTGTTTCCCTGTAAGATTTGGCATTGCAATATCCGGAAAACGCATATTTTTATTTGCTAAATACTCTATCACATATTTTTGTTCATCCACTATATTTTCAATTGTAATCTTAAATAACTTTTTTTCACTCATCTTCCTTGTTCCTCCATATAATATAAACATTTATCGTAATCTGTATCAGTCACTTCAAATAAATGTGTGAGATACTTTTTTATATCATTCTTTTTGCTATAACTATAATTTCCTATACAGCTTAAAACCATCAAATCGAGCAGCAAATCTTCCTTGTCATCAATATCTGTATATATATTTTTTTGTAAATCAACCAATTCATTTTTCTGACAACTATATATCAATTTAAATACTTCCAGAAGCTTTTTTGAAGCTATTTCAAATTTCTCAGCAATTCCTTTTAAAAATATTAATTGTTTTGCCGATACCCCTATATTCAAGGCACAAAATGAAATCAACATCTTTATATAAATTTCTCTTTGATAATAATCGGCTTTACTGCACGGATGAAAATCAATCTCTGTATTATCATCCCATATGATATTTTTCAAATCAGCTATCAAATCAATAAACTCATCTGTCAATATATATTTATCTTCACATATAGATGTAATATATGAACTTTGAATACTCTCCTGCTCTAACTTATAGGCTTTTTGTTCTATGATAATCATATTGTTGTATAATACTACAATATATCTTTTTCTCTTTTTTTCTATATACACAGCTAAAATAGCATCTTCAGATATATTATAGATTTCAGAATACTTTTTTTTAGTTTCCGAATCATTTTTTATATTTCCAGAGTTATGTTTCTTTTTCCACATATCTATTCCTGTTGAATACTTCTTTATTAATAAATCTTTTAAAAAAGAATTTTCACAAAAATTTGGTGCAAAGAAATACTCATCTCTGTCAAACAATTTATAATCAATCACTTGTCTCATAATCTGTTCCATTTATATTTTAATGATTATAAAATCATTTTCTCCTTCCTGTAATCTCTTTTACATTTCATCTGTCATACATATTTTTTCTTAACACATATTCTTCCTGCCATATATGCGTTATCTGTTGCTTATTCATCTCTTTAAGGGATATTATATATCTCTAGAAGAGATATGTCAAACCATTATATAAAATAAAAAAGCAGCCATTACCGTAAATAACTGCTTTTCATTTTTACTTAATTTAATATACCCTTATCCCTGCATCTTCAACTATCCGCTTTTTCTATCTGGTTAATTTTATCTGCTATAACATTTTTCAATTCGTCATTATATAATTTAACCAGCCATTCAACAGCATCTTTTGCCTGTTTTTCTATCCTATCTGATGCATAACCGCATGATGTCAATAAATCTTTTGCTAATTCCTGAAATGCCGCTCTGATATTCTGATAACAATACCTGTCTTTATATTTTGGATTTCCTCTCCAGTCACTTCCACATTCCACTTCCATATCATCCGTATCCCAATAACAGTCATACTGTGAAGCCGGGTAGTCAAATTCTGATTTCACACCTGAAATAAGTTCATCCGAAACAAGTTCGCCCTTTTTCAGCATTTTCCATGTTGTATCCCTGTTTGGAAATACATCAACATTTACAAAATCCTGCGGCAGCCTGTCCCCAAGTATTGTTTTTATTCCTTCCAGTATTTTGCTTACTCTTTCATTGCACTGTGCATATACACTTCCCTCTTCAGGATTTTCTGTATAATATGGCTTCAAATGAATTACTCTGTATTCAGTGATAATATTTAAAACTATACTGTCTACCTGCGAGTACATTGCTCTCTCGAACTCACGCAATGCTGCACTCTCAGCCGCTCCGTCACTTGAATAATCATATCTGTATTCTCCTGACGCTGCCGGTATCGGAATCGTATATTCATTTTTATCAAATTTAAGCTGCTTTTCGTTTGGATTTTCCAAACCTTTGTACTCTTTTAACTGCTTAATCAAATCACTTAATACTTTCTCTTCGTTATCTGTCTCATCTAATTCAAATGCTTTTACGGGACATATCTCACTTAAATTTCTAAATTCTTCGCTGACATCATCAAGAATCGTTCCGGATTTTACATTCAGATCTCCGTTTGATGATGTTTCCAAAAAATTATATCCAAGTCCCAAACAACTTCCACAACCGACACAATTGCTGTTAATTTTTAAGCTTCCTCTCATATTCATCCTCCTCTACTGTATCTGTTTTAACATATCTCTTCCCTGCTGTATTACTTTAATGGACTCTTTTTCAATATTTCCATTTTCATCTAATAATGGAGTATTTATTATTCTATAAATTAACTTTGTTAATGACAATGATACATTTAATGCATTAATATCATCTTCTGAATAATTTTCTGAATCCAAGCCATTATTTTTTAAAATAATACTTATATTTTTTATTGACTTCATATACAACATTCCAAGTTTTTCCAGCAGTTCTGTAATTATCATAGTATGCTGTGTAATCCCCTCTAATGCTATACATATTGAATCAATTTGAGCAGTCACTGCACTTGCCATTGCTTTATTTTTAGAAGCGGTTTTTAAATTCATTTTTGATTCTTTTATCATTACGCCTCCAATTCCCATAAGTGCAAACGATATAGCATATTGCGAATTTTTCATTATCATTCCGCTTGTTACTGCCGGCAATTCAACATATTGTTTGATTTGATTTTGTATCGCATCTATTTTTTCAATTTCTTCAATACCTCTTCCTTTACCGAACTGAATCTTTCTTATAATACTATATTGTTCCTGAAACATACTCAGATGATATGTTAATAATCCATTTTTTCGTTTTGCATTTATTTGCAACTGATTTAAAAAATCATTTTGACATTTTTCCAGCCTGGCATTTGCATCTGCTATCTTTGTAAACGCTTTTATATTCTTCTTTGTCGCCTCTTTATCTAACTTAGCTGATTTGTTAATCTGTTGTACGAACAATATTCCCAAAAGCACTTCACTCGTAATAATAATCCCCCCTATTCTAATATTATTGTTTCATCTGAACCTGAAAAAATATTGTCTTTAGTTATTAAATCCTTTTTAAAATCATTTTCTGTCATCCCAAACTCATTTCCAATGCTTATTATTCCACCCTGAATACTATCATAGGAATTATTTTTTATGCCGTCTAATATATCCTGCAAACCATCACTTACATTTTTTACAAGATTACCATTTTCCTTATTGATAATATACTTTAATGTATTTTGGGATGCTCTGATTTCATGTTCTGCTCTTTTATATAAAGCAATAACCTGCGAATTTCTTTTTTCAAATTCTTTAGAAAAACGAATTGTATCAATAAGGTTAGAACATATCAGTGTGGTAACAACTTCTCCTACATACTGACCTATATATGCACCTACAACAGGTATCGGAATCAGCACTTCTCCTATCGCACCACCAACACATTTACCTATATATCCGGCTGTTATATAGGCTGCTGTCTCTGCTGTTTTAGCAATGAATTCATCCGTTGTTATCTCCCCGCTTGCCAGAGACAGCACCTGCTTTGCTATTTGAACCGAACCATTTACTAAGATTGAAGCTTCTGTATGTTCTAATGCAATCTGCTTCATCAGGGCTCCTGTTGCATAACCTGCGGCTGCAGCTGTCACGGTGTCTTTAACAGTATCCTTAACCGCTTCCTTGCAATCTTTTTCTCCTTTTACAACTGAAACCGCATTTGTTGTCACTGACAATGCAGAAGCAAATATTGCCGAATTAACAGCTTCTTCTTTTCCTGCCTGATTTATTCCCTTAGCTTTCATTGCAAAATCTGTATCACTTATTTTATGCACAACATTTTCAGTGTACATTGCAGTTGCCTGCACACGCATTGCAATGCGGCTTTCCGCCTCTTTTTCCAGCATTTTGGCAGATGTTTTTAAACCGGGATTTTCACCTTTTAAAGTCTGCCGCATCAAATATTCATGATTTTCAAGACCGCCTTTGCTCCTATTGAGCTTAGAATTTGTAATCGCATAATTGTGTTCACTATTTGCAATAATTCTCTGCTGATCATCCGAAAGCCCTTTATACCGGCTTTGGACTACTTTTATCGGTGTAACATGATCTGTATCTGATATTTTATCAATTGGATGTTTTTTTATCGCTTTTTCAGTATTGCCACTAAAAACACGTTCACCGGTATAATCATCCTTTCGCGATCTTCTATCTCCATATTGGTTTTGCTTATATTTTTTTCTCTTAGCAATATCGTCAATCTCTCTTGCCAATGTACCTTCCTCCATTCTTTAGGGGATATTATATATCTCCTAAAGCTAACTGTCAACTATCGACAATGTTTATTGTTTTTATACAGATAATTAAATCTTACCTTCCTTCTGTTCTCTTTTAGAGATTTTATATCTCTCTTGCAGCTAATCGTCATTAAATCTTTTCCGTTATATCATTATTATATATCTACTTAAATTGTTCACACTAACAGACAAGATGTATTCCAACTTGTTTGTTACATATACTAATACTAGACCATACATCAAAATATTTTAACCTGTAACGCAAAGGAGGACTACCCTATGGAAAAAGGCTGTCTTGGCAACGCAATAAGAAATGCCCGCCTAAAAGCAAATATCACACAGGAAGACCTGTCTGAAAAGCTCGGTATATCTGTTACCCATCTTAAACATATCGAGTCAGAGCATCGTCTTCCATCAGTTCCATTGCTTATAAAAATAATGACTGTTCTTGGTATGTCATTTGATGATGTTGTTTTCGATGCTCCCAAAGAGTCAAAACTTCTTAACAACACCATCAATCTCTTAAGACAATGCCCTGACCGTGATTTAAACATTATCAACGAAACGCTTCATGCCATGCGTAAATATGAATAAATTTCAGATTTACGCAGGTTATTTTTTATATGTTCCTGACATATTAATATATAAGTCTACTGTTTTACCTTTCTGTTTAATAACTATCTTTTTCTTATATACCTTAATTTTAATTGTCATCTTTTTCTTTTTTCCTTCATAACTATCTTTTCCAACCTTATAAATCGTTAATTCCTCATAGCCTACAATTCTATCATCCGAATTTGGAGATGAATTCATTTTGGAAAGAACCAGTTTCCCCTTATATGCACTTTTCTTTTTTAATGTAGCTACATATAATTCTCTATATCCATTGCTTTTTCTTTCTTTAGAATAACTTCCCGTATAATTTATTGCCGCCTCTGCTTTCCTGCTTACTAATCCTTCACCACCTTCAATTACTAAAACTGCTGCTAATAAAAAACATAAAATCTTTTTAATCTTCATTGCTTTTTCCTCCTGTTTATTCGTTTTTATATTTTTTCAAATAACATTACTGCTATCTGATAAAACCATTTTGTAAAGCCTTTTACTCGTACTTCTTTATCAATGCTATATTTTTCTTTTCATATTTATTTAACAAACTGTCGCTCCATTTCGATGGTTTGATTGATGGAATGTACCAGCTTTTGTCATTAAAATACTTCTTTAAATCTGCTGAATCAAATATGTATCCATGTCTTGCAAATATCTCATTTCTTGCAAGTCTGAGTTTCTTTTTTGACATTTTGGATACTTCGGATTTTTTGACATATCTCGAATCACTTGAATCAAGAATATAATCATCATGCTCATCATATTCCAACTCTGCCGATAAATCTGGTGTGTCATTTGTTTTAGTATCAGTGCTGCTGCTCTTATCTGAATCGTTTTCATCATTATTGGTTCCACTACCATCTTTCATGCTATCATCCTTAAGTAAATATGTTGCCTGGTCTTCAACCCTTACCTCAAGTTTCGATATAGTATTTAGATCTTTTTTTACATAAAATATACCTTCTGTCTTTTTACCGGATGCAAGATGTATGCCGTGAGTATTTTTTAATCCCTCTAACCAGTTATTTGTATCAACACCATAGTCATCTGCATATATTGTAAAATCATCTGAACTCACATACCATTCTTTCTTACCCATATTTTCAATAAAATACTTGAAATAAATTGCAGGAGTTCCATCATCTGCCGTAGCACTTCCAAAATCAGTTATCGTATATTTTAACCATGTGCCAATCCATTTTATTTTTACTGTATCCCCAACAGAATATACTTTATCATCTCCTTTTTTTGTCTCATTTTCGCTATCATCTGTTTTGTCTTCCGATGTATCTTCTTCTGAGGTATCGTCTTTTCCATCCGACAAAACTTTTTCAAGTAAAGATGCCATAACCAAAGGACTTTGTGATACCTTATTGAGTGATAAATAACTTGGCTCAAAACTTTTATTTTTTTTGTCAACATCAAACTGAATTAATGCTTTCACATCTTCATCATCATAAGTACAATATCCCGTAAATTCAACAACATCATATTCTTTTTCGCCATCCTCTGATTTATCTTCTTCATCATCCGATTTTTTCTTACTTCCTTTAAAATATTTCCATGTGGGACTGCTGAAAAAATCATCAAATGCCTCACCATATGTAATATCAGGATAATTATCGTTTACACCATTTTTTACTATCTTAATGTATTCATTATCAGACTGTGCAATGTCTGCTGCATGATCTTTTACATCACTTGTATCACATCCGACAAGCATTACCAGCATAATACATATTGTCAATATCAATGTAACTCTTTTCATATGTTTCATCCCCGCTCTCTTTATATAGTGTATCGTATCATTGATACAATACAATTTACAAATGCTTTATTATTCAAAGGCCGAAATCTATGGCAAGCGGATATTCACAATCAGCTCTGTTACAAGCAAGTCCCCACAACTTATTACTATACGCAATAGAAGTGCGGGGACTTCTTTGATAAGATTAAATTAATTCTGCCTTTTGATTCTTTTATTTCTTATTAAAATATTAAGATTGGCTTATTTCAGAATTATCTGTTTCATTATCATCCTGATAAAGTTTGTAAAAATCATAAAGGAAATCACTAACTGCTTTATATGTACTATCATCATCTTCATATGTACTACCATTCCATTTTATCTTCTTTACCCCACTACCTTGAAATGCGTTTTCTGATATTGATGTGACGCTATCAGGAATATCAATTGTCTCTAAACTGTTGCATTTACCAAAGACATTTTTTCCTATTTTTTCTACACTTTTGCCAATCTTTATATTATACATTTTACTACAGCCATAAAAGGCATAATTACCTATGCTTACAACACTCTTAGGTATTTCAATATTTTCCAGTAAAGTGCAGCCGTAAAATGCTCCATCACCTATGGCTGTAACAGTTCCAGGTATTTCTGTCACCTTACATCCAAATTTCAGTTCATTTGTTGCCGTTTCTACAATTGCACTGCACTCATTCCTGCTATCATATTTTGTATTTTCGCTGTCTACCTTTATATCCAGTAAACTATTGCAATTATAAAATGCTCCATCACCTATTTGTACCACATTTTTAGGAATTTCTATGCTTGATAAACTTGTGCAGCCGTAAAAAACACACTCATCTATTTCCGTAACAGAATCCGGTATTTTTATTTCTTTTAGATTTTCACAACCATAAAATGCTGATATTCCTATTTTGCTTACATCACTTGTTATTTCTATATCTGTTAGTTTCTCGCAACCCTTAAATACACGATCTTTTAATTCTTTAGCACCTTTAATTTTTACACTTTCTAATTGATTACAATCGGTAAATGCACTTTCCCCAACACTTGTTATATTTTCAGGCAGCTCTACTTCTTTCAAGCAATTACATTCGTAGAATGCATAATCTCCTATGCTTTCGATCTTATCCTTTAAATTAATGCTGTATAATGAACAACCAGAAAATGCATAGTTTCCTATTTTCGTAAGATTATCCGGCAACTCTATTTTCGTAGTATAACAATTATAAAATGCATAGTCTCCTATACTTGTTACACTAACAGGAATTTCTGTCTGTTGACATCCTATAACTAATTCATTTGTTTCTGTATCTATAACTGCATTGCAGTTATTTCTGCTGTCATATTTTGTATTTCCCGCATCTACTTTTATAGTATTTAAGTATGAAAATGCATTAGTACCTATATCTGTAAGTTTTTCCGGTATTACAACATTTCTCACTCCTGTATCATAAAATGCATACTTTCCTATACTGGTAACACTATCCGGCAATGCCACATTTACATTTTTACACCCATAAAACGCATACTCACCTATTTTCGTAACTCCCTCATTAAAATGATTTTCATTCAAGCCAGTACAATTATAAAATGCTTTATCTCCTATACTTGTTATATTTTCCGATATTTCTATCGTATAAGTATAATCGCTTTTGCACAGATTTCCATAGAACGCATTTTCTCCTATACTTGTCACAGTAGCCGGTATCTCTGTCTTTTTGCACCCCACTTTCAACTCATTTGTAGCAGTTTCTATAATGGCATTACAATGTTTTCTGCTATCATATTTTGTATTGTCAGTGCTTACAATGATTTTTTCCAAACTCTCACAGTTTCCAAATACATTTTCTCCTATATTGGTAACACTCTCTGATATATCTATGCTATTTAAATCTTCACAATTATAAAATGCATTATCCCCTATATCTGTAAGTCCATCTGGAATTGCGAGCATTTCTATGCCATTTCCATAAAACGAAGACTTTCCAATATAATTCACATTGTCTGGCAAATTTATTTCCGACATATAACTGCATCCATAAAATGCATTATCTCCTATTCCTATTACACTTTCTGGTATCTCCGTGTTTTCACACCCTGCTTTCAACTCATTTATAGCAGTTTCTATAATGGCATTACAGTTATTTCTGCTATCATATTTTTCATTGTTATCAGCTACTTTTATGCTTGACAAATTAATACATTTTGAAAAAGGATTTCCTTTAATCTCAGTAACACTTTCTGGAATATAAACTTTTGTCAAATTTTCACAATCATAAAATGCATTGTCTTCAATTGAAGTAATCGTATCTGACATTTGTATTTCACTAAAACTTTTACCTGCAAATGCATTTTCTCCAATTGAAGTAACCGTATATCTTACACCTTTATAAAGAACATTCTTAGGGATAGTTACGGATGAACTGTTAAACTCACATATAGCATCAACATTATCTTCCGTTATCTGAATTTTTTTTAATTCCACAGGTGTTGGTGCAGTTGTCGGTTCTTCTGTTGGTTCCTCCGTTGGTTCCTCTGTTGGCTCTTCCGTCGGTTCCTCTGTTGGCTCTTCTGTTGGTGCAGTTGTCGGTCTGAGTGTTGTCGTTATTGTTGCTTTCGGCTTTTCAGTTATCTTCGGTATCACTGTAAATTTAGGTGTAGGTGTAACATAAACATGAGGAGTATTTGTTACTTCACTTGTAGGTCTGAGAGTAATTTCAGGTTTATCAGTATTTTCCGGATATACAATCTGAGAAGGTTTTTTTGTGTTTTTTACAGTTGGCTTTTTTGTAGGTTTAGTTGTTTTTTTAGGTTTACTATTATTTATCACCTTAACAGTACATATGTACTTCTTTTTACCTATCTTTGCCTGTACTTTTGCCGTACCTTTTTTTATTCCTTTAACTTTTATACCCGTTTTGGTTCCTTTAGAAATTTTTACTAATTTTTTTCCTTTAATAACAGACCATTTAACCATTAACTTATTCTTCTTAAGAGTTATCTTAGCTGTTTTTCCTTTTTTTACATTAATTTTCTTTGTAATACTTACTTTTGATGCTGCATTAGAATTATTCACATTACAAAGCGTTAATGATAATACTAAAACAACGGTAAGATATTTTTTTAATTTTCTTTTCATACTTTTTACCTCATTTCTTGATTATTTTTCCACTTCCACTCAATTATACTACCCGTCCACGACACTATGTGTCGTCCGGAATATTATTTTTAATTTGTCAAATTTTTTGTCCCGAAATATTTAACACCACCTTTTATAAAATGTTTTATCCACATCACACTACTCCCCTTTTATCATATGTGCTCTAGGAATCTTCCAAACGAAGAATTTCTGTAGTACATTCATTTACATACCATCAATTTTCATCACATAGCTGTCTTTTTCCCTGTTATAGCTGATTGTTCTTCTTTTTCCGGTTTCAGTATTAAAATCTGCCAGAAATGCTCTTATATCAGCTATATCTCTCTGCACCGTCCTTTCATCTATCCCAAAATCTGCTGCCGTACCTGACAGACTTATGGTCTTTCTTTGTTCAAGCCATGTATAAAGCCTGAGCACCCTGTAACTCTTACTGTATCTCATAAAAAAATCCCCCTGTATCACTTGATGGTCATATGCTAACAAATTAGCTTTACGACTTTGTAATAGTGATTTCAGGGGGACTTTTCTCGGCTTTTGGGATTTAAGATTATCAACTTTTCTTACTTCAAGGACCCGTCATTTCTTATTTTTAAATTCAATCTTTTTATATTCGTATTCTTTGCTTACCTCTCTTATAAATGCATCACACTCCCTTTTTAAGTTTTCTTTCTGTTTGTATTCACTTTTATTTTTTTCCTCTTTTTTAGTTTCAGCAAAGTTTTCCCAGATGCCTTTTTGTTCTGTCATTTTATTTTTTATCGTTATCAGCAAATCTGTTATTTTTCCTTTAATCCTGCTGTCTTCGGCATCCTTTTCTTGTTCTATGCACCTCTTTCCTGCTTCGAGATATATTTCCATCGCATGAAGTTCTTCTTTTATCAGCACAAACATATCTCCCGCATTTATTATCTCATTTATTTTACGCCACGCTTTCGATTTCTTCTCATTTTCATATCCTGCCATAGCAGAACTTAAATATTTTCCGGCATACGATTTGATTTTATTATAGCTGTCATTACTTTCAATATGAGCCAAATATGAATCCATATATATTTTTTCTGATGTGTTACTTTCTTTCAATGAATCTTTCTGTACTAATCTTTCAGTCTGTTTATGGCTCTTTATCCATGCCCTAACAATCATTTCAAGAAGTTTCATATAATTATCGTCAGTATTTTTCATCATTCCATTATCACACATATAATTCATTATTTTATATGTATTTTCAAGACATATATATTCCATATCATATTTTTCTGCATCTTTATAATCATCTGCTGCCTCCTGCCATATCTTTAATTCTTCTTCTGTGCTGTTTTTTCTATGCTTTAACAAATACCTTGCTATCATCATATAGTTACATTCTTTTCTAAGTGTTTCAATCCGTTCGTTATTTATTTCGTATTCTTCGCAGTCTATATCTATATCTGCAGATAATCTTACTTTTATTTCTGCTTTGCAAATAATACTTCTGATATATTCATCACTTATACCTCCTGCATTGTATAAGTCTTTTGCTTTTTCTATATAATTCATTGCTTTTTTTACACTGGCATCATCATCTTTATAATCAGTTAAAGTTTCCGAGAGATTTACAAGCAGCATTATATGATACTTCACAAACGAATCATCCTGCTTATACTTTTGTATTATACAATTCACCAGCTTTTCTTTAAATTCTTCATTCTGCCAGTTATCTATCCTCTCAATAGTTTTTATAATATCTTCATATGAAACAGCCTCTTTTTGTGCATATTCATATATAAAATCAAATACCTCCGGTTCTATTTCACTATCCCCCAGCATTTCATAATATTTTATACATTCTTCCCATAAATCGTCTGTTTCTTTTATATTTTCACTCTCTGCTCTATTTCGTGTTATCATTCCAGTGTTACTGTTTTTTTCTCTTCTACCGATATTTTCTGTAATGTTTTTTTCATCACCATATTTTATATATTCAGCAAAATTATTTATTCTTTTGGTGTTCTTTTCAATAATATACATTTTATAATATGCTGCTATTACATAATTGATTGCATATGCATCTCTTTCTTTTTCTGCATCATTTTTTTCAAATAATATAAGCTCCATTGCATACTTTTCTGCCTCCGCTTCATTCCCTATTTTCATAAAAATATTGATAAGCTTAAGACATATATTGCACGAATAACCTATCAGACAATTCTTATTTTCTAAACGCTTTCTGTCGTTATCAAGCACGCTTTTATATGCAGCTATAGCTTTATCATATTTACCTGTTTTTTTATACATTTCGGCTATATTATCCATAGCTGTTTCTAATAATTCCTCCCCATCTTCATATGCCTTTTTATAATACTTTTCTGCCATTGCAAACTTTCCGTCTGTCTCTAGTTTTTTTGCATATTCCGTACAGGTTATATCATCAAACCACAACTTTGTTGTACCATTTTCATCGGTTATACTCATATCAGATGTATCTGTATCTTCATTTTTCCTAAGTTCAGTAAGTATTTTCTGATATTTATATGCCTTATCCATATCAGCATAATATTTATTTTTGTAAACTGATATAAAATCCGAGTCCGAATAAAAATCAAATATTTTTTTATAAAAAATTTCTTTTGCGGCAATATCATAATCTGTCTGTGACATTTTTTCTGCCGCTTCTTCAAACATCCAAACCACCAAATCATAAATTTCATCCAGTTCCCTGATTTTTCCTAATGCATTATTATTTTCTGCCATATCTGTTTTTTCAATTTCGTTATTCCGACCTGTATAATCACCTTCTTTTATTTTATCTGTCCATCCCGACTGTCCCGCATCATACATTGCCGGCAAGTGTATATTTTCCTCTAATAAATGCCATATTTCACTCGCTGTATCTATATATTCTTTTACCATATAGCTACAGTCATTTGCCGCATAATTTTTTTCTCCATTATATTTATTGATATAATATATAATCTGCTCCAGCATACTTTTTATGTCACATAATTTATTTTTAGCGGAATTATTTTCCATAAATTCCATACCACTGTTTATTAAAGTATTGTTTATCTTTTTTCTATATATCCTTTGAGTTATATCTGCCGCATTTTCATCATCATATTTATTGCAAATTTCCAGTGCCTTTTCAAGCTGCGGTTCTTTTCCATACTCAAGGCAGAGTTCTGCATATTTTTTATTTTCTCCCGTAAGCCTTTCCATAAATATCTTGAGCATATTGCGTCTGATAACTTTTTCACTATGACTCTTAGCTTTTCTACTTATATATTCAATCATTCCATCGACTATCACAGGGCATCTCTCAGCACTTGGCAGGATATTTTTATACAAAATATCCTGTATAACCTGATGGAGTGATATTTTTTTACTTTCTTCGTTATACTCTATCCATCCTCCTTTTATAAGCCTTTCTAAATCAGTTTTTACCGAATCTGATTTATATATTTTTTCATATTCTTCTTTTAAAATTCTCATTCCGGCAAATAATGACAGACTGCTTATAAGTTCTTTCTCATTATCATTAAAATCCGATATATCAAACAATATCTCAATATGACTGTTTATACTTTTAAATCTCAATCTCCGGTCTTTTCTCTGTTTTATACCTATGTCCTCGGTATTCGTCACACCTTCTTTTTCAAGAAATCTCTCGTACAGTGCTTTCGGCTCATCACAAATATTTTTAAGATATTTTGCTATTAACTCCACTGTCATTGTGTGTCTGTCAACATATTCTATCAGCTTTTCTATATAATCAGTTTCCCCCTCATTATATTCAGTATCATTATATGAATAAAATAATTCCCGTAAATCTTTTATATCGGACATTCTATCTATAGTTATCTGCTTATAATTGTAATCCCTAAAATCCATTCTGGTCGTTACAATAAACTTTGCCGGACATTTAAATAAGTTTTCGAGTTCTTCGTCAAACTCCACATCGAAATTATCTATTATTATAAGGTCATCATCTGTTGCCGTCTTTTCAAGTATTTTAATTTTTCGTTTAAAATAATCATCCTCACTTTCTTTCTCATCACGCTCAACCTTATTCAAATTTATTTCATCATTTACAAGTGTTTTTATATCTTTCTCATAAATAGCAAATGTAACTGTATTATATTTGCCGTGATACCTTGCTGCATATTGTTTTGCGATTTCCGTTTTTCCTATACCACCTATTCCTGACAAAAAAACAAGCTGGTTATCAGAAAGTATTTTGTCAATATCTAAAATCTCATCTTCCCTGCCAACAAAATATGCTGAATTGTATTGAAATGAATCAAGCAGATATACACTATTTATATCAGACAATCTTATAAGTTCATTAAGTTTTTCTATGACCGGAGTTATCTCCTGCCAGCGTGATGCAGTTGCCGTAGACAATGTATTTTTCAGAAAAACTGTTATTTCCCTGTATATTGCCGGCTGATATTTTTCACTTGCAAATTGCATTTTATCATAATCATATTTACTTGATATTCTGCAGTCACTTATTTCCGCAGTTCTTCCAAACATTTTATAAAAAAGCACCGCACCTATAGAATATATATCCGTATGAAATCCCATTTTCCTTATGTTTCCCTGAATCTGTTCAGGTGCAGAAAATCCCTTTGAAAATGACAACCCGTTTTGTCCACCATTCACAAGCTCATCTGCCACCATCAATGAATCAAAATCAAAAAGCAGAATATGCTCGGCACTCTCAGGAAGAATAAATATATTTTCCGGTTTTATATCAAGATGAAGATAACCTTGTTCGTGATATTTTTTAATTATTAATGCAAGACTTTTTATATGCGTAAATACCTCTTTTAAAGATTTATCATTATACTTTGCATAATCTTCACCCTCATCCAGTGTCATAAGAATATAAACTGTATTGTTTTTTCTTATTATCTCTGCCGGATTTACTGTTGAATTTATAAGTCCCAAGGTCTGTTTTATCTCCACATTTTTCCTGTATGACTGTATAAATTTTTCTTTTATATCTTCAAACTCATTTTCCTTTTCTACAGATATTGAAAGACTGTTGTCATCTGCCCTGCTTAAAAGAAGATATGCCGGATAACACTCTTTTAACCTTACATTGTGTTTTACTCCGATACTGTCATTATAAACAGCACCATAAACAATACAATTCGCTCCTCTGCCCACCTCTGAAACTATTTCAATGTTTATATCATCCGACATTTTAATCACACTTCCAATATTTAATGCTTTTCTATTATCAGCCATACTTTTACCACTCCCATGATTATTTCAATTTCATACCAACTAAACTAGTGTACTGACCTGATGACTTTTAGTTAAATAACTTAGGATAAATTTTCAGTCTGCAAGACGGAAGAATGAGCCGTAGCGGGCTACGGCGATTGATGACAACGAAGCAGATGGAAATTTATACAAGTTATTTGGCAAAATATCAACAGGTCAGTACACTAGGTACAATACATAAAAATACCATATCACTTTTTATCAGAACGGTTTGTAAAAGTGATTCGTTGCTTTTTTTCACGATTTATTATATCATAAATTTGTGCAAGCATTTTGCACATAATAGAGTTTCCATAGAAACTTCTTAATAAACTTGATATTTTATACAATATAACAAAGTTTCATTAGAAACTTTTAAATAAACTTAATATTTTATACAATATAACAAAGTTTCATTAGAAACTCTTAATATGAGCACTTTTGTGCTCATTATATCATAAATTTGCAAGGCAAGAGAACTTGTTCTCTTGCACCGAATTTATGAACGACAAAATCATATAGCACGAAGTGCGACAGATGCATTGCATCTGGATTTTGGAGTTCATTGTATCATAAATTTGGGGGATATTATGGATAACAATTATACAAAGATTAATGCCGACAAAATATCTTGCTTTATTATTAATGATGAAGATGGTTCTGATCAGGCAATCTCATTTTTAAAAAATAAAGACTCATTTAGACCTTTTAAGGATGGTCTTAAAGAACTATTTAGGATGAAAAATATTGATATTGACTTATCAGATAATGAAGTGATGGCTGATTTTCTTTATTCAAAATTAAAAGACATTAAAGCCAATGTAGAAAAAGAAACCGTAGTTTCATGGTTTTCAGGCACACATCGTCCAAAAGTAGAAGCCGGCAGCCGCCTGAAAATGTATGAGATATGTTTTGCTCTTAATTTAAACGAAACTGAAACCACATGGTTCTTTCAGCATATTTATTATGACAGGGCATTCAACTGTCATACTATCGATGAAGCAGTATTTTATTTTGCCTTTTCTAACGGACTGACATATCAAAAATCACTTAATATCATAAAAAAGATAAATGAGGCGGATGCTCCTGCTGCCACAAATTATGAGGGCAATTATACGCTGTTTATCAAAAATCAGATAAACTCAATGAAAACAACCGGGGAACTTACCACATTTTTAATTTCCAATAAAGAAAATTTTAAATCATGGAATAAAAGTGCAGGCAATATGCTTAAAAGTCTTGCTGCCGAGATAACAATCCCCGAATCAGCAAAGAAAAAAACTGATGAACTCAAAAGAAATATAAGCCGTTTTCTATCCGCTCCATCTGACAAAACAAGCTGTAAAAAAAATAATTTCTCAGGTAAAATTCACCCTGAAGATTATACTGATTGCGGTCTTATCGTCAGAGAGATTATTTATGATTCCATGCATAACAGTTATGATACTATATCTCAGTGTGAATATATAAAAGATGTCATGAACAATAGAAATTTTATGAAAAATGCTTCTATACTGAGATACCTTATCACAACTTCTGTAGGAGCCGGGAAAGATACATCCATTCCATACATTGTCAGAAATAATTTTCCTTCAAAAAAAACAATGTCGGATATTTTGTCAGAAGATAAACTTTCAACTTCTAAATCATATGACTCGATACGAAAACTTATCATTCTTCTTGATTTTTATCGTTTTTGGGTAAATGCAAAATTAAATTCTGAAACTGAATATTATAAAACTTTGGATAAAGATAAACTTACGGAGATTTATATTGAAGAAGCCAATAATTGCCTTTATGACTGCGGCTATGAAGATTTATATGCCGGTAATCCTTATGACTGGATTTTTCTTTGTTCCGCACACGCAAATGATCCGCTTGATTTTTTTAGATCCTGTTTTTCTGAACTTTTACCGGAAGAATAGTATATATAATGAGGTTTCATCATATGGTAAAATCTCAATAATAAAATTTTACCGGAAGTTTTTAATACGAGCATCTATATGATTATTTTATTAAAAAATCCGGATACCACATCATTGATGATATCCGGATTTTTATTATTTCAGGAATGTTTAATAATCTTCCTATAATGTTCCATTATCAAAATAATCTATCTGCATTGCTTTCTTTACATCACTAAGTGTTTCCGCAGCCTTTTTCTCTGCAATTTCACTGCCTTTTCTTAAGATGTCATACACATCAGGAAGTCGCTTTTCCCATGATTTTCTTCTCTCTCTTATAGGCTCAAGCTCTGCCTGCATTACATTATTGAGGAATTTCTTGACTTTTACATCTCCCAGGCCACCTCTCTTATAATGGTCTTTTAATTCATCAAGATTATTATAATCAGGTAAGAACTCCTCAAAATATTCAGGTTTACAAAATGCATCAAGATAAATAAATACAGGATTTCCGTCTACCTGTCCCGGATCTTCAACTCTGATATGATTTGGATCTGTGTACATTGACATTACTTTTGTCTTAATGTCTTTTGCCTCATCTGAAAGATAAATACAGTTTCCGAGAGATTTACTCATTTTTGCTTTTCCGTCTATTCCCGGAAGTCTGAGGCAGGCTTCATTGTCAGGAAGCACTATCTTTGGATCTGTAAGTGTCTCTCCATAAACTGAATTGAATTTATGTACGATTTCCTTACACTGCTCTATCATAGGCATCTGATCTTCTCCAACCGGAACAGTTGTCGCTCTGAATGCCGTTATATCTGCTGCCTGGCTTATAGGATAACAGAAAAATCCAACAGGTATGCTGGCTTCAAAATTGCGCATTTTTATTTCTGCTTTTACGGTAGGATTTCTCTGAACTCTTGATACTGTTACAAGATTCATATAATAAAATGTAAGTTCGGTAAGTTCAGGCACCATAGACTGAATAAATATTGTTGATTTATCAGGGTCAAGACCGCAGGCAAGATAGTCAAGTGCTACCTGAATGATGTTCTGTCTTACTTTTTCAGGATGCTCAGCATTATCTGTAAGTGCCTGTGCATCAGCTATCATAATATATATCTCATCAAATTTTCCTGAATTCTGTAATTTCACTCTCTCCTTTAATGAACCTACATAATGTCCCACATGAAGTTTACCGGTAGGACGGTCACCTGTTAATATTATCTGCTTTTGTTCCATTTTATATAATTCTCCTTAATTTATATTTTCTATTCATAAGCCGGCAAATATACCCGGCAAAAACATAACAATTCAGTCAAAAAACTTTTCTGTGTCATTATCTGCTTTTGACCCTTGCTAATGCCACGGATTGCTTCATTGCAATGCAATTTTCGCAATCCTACAAACACCTCCAATCCCGCATATTTGCAAGCAAATCTGCTACTTGTCGGTATTTGGCGGGTCAAGCCACCAGATAACAATTTGTATGTAAACATACATTGCTATCTGCTTTTGACCCTTGCATCATTTTATTATACTATAGATTTTCATTTAACGCAATTCCGAAATGTTCATAGCCTGCTTTTGTTACGCTTCTTCCCCTCGGTGTCCTTGCGACAAGTCCATTCTGCACAAGATACGGCTCATACACATCTTCTATCGTCCCCGCATCTTCGCCTATTGATACGGCAAGTGCTTCAAGTCCTACAGGTCCGCCGCCAAAGTTGTTTATCATCGTGAGTATTATCTGTCTGTCCGTATTGTCTAGTCCAAGTTTATCTACTTCCAGCAGGTCGAGTGCAAAATCAGCGACCTCTTTTGTTATCCTTCCGTCATATTTTATCTGTGCAAAGTCTCTGACACGCTTTAACATCCTGTTTGCAAGTCTCGGAGTTCCCCTTGACCGTCTTGCAAGTTCGACTGCACCGTCTTTTTCTATCTCGACACCGAGCACTTTCGCCGAGTTTGTTATAATCTTATATAGTTCGTCTGTCGTGTAAAACTCCATCCTGTTTACGACACCAAATCTGTCACGCAGCGGTGCAGATAACATTCCGGCTCTCGTTGTTGCTCCGACAAGCGTAAATTTGGGAAGATCCATTCTTATCGACCTTGCCGTAGGTCCTTTTCCTATGACTATATCAACCGCATAATCTTCCATTGCCGAATAAAGCACTTCCTCTGCCTGCCTGTTTAGACGGTGAATTTCATCTATAAACAGCAAGTCACCTTCCGCAAGTCCGTTTAATATTGCAACAAGGTCACCTGTCTTTTCTATAACGGGTCCTGATGTCACTTTAAAATTAACTCCCATCTCATTTGCGATAATGCCTGCAAGCGTTGTTTTTCCAAGTCCCGGAGGTCCATACAGGAGCACATGGTCCAAAGCCTCGCCTCTCTGCTTTGCGGCTTCTATGTATATCTTAAGATTGCCCTTTACCTTTTCCTGCCCTATGTAATCTTTTAAAAACTTGGGTCTTAAGGTAGTTTCTATGCCCGCATCTTCCTCCGTAAATTCTGTTGTTATACTCCTTTTTGCCATCTTTTTTCTCCATGCAGATTTCTATTTAATTCAGTCAGGCGGATATTGACAACCCGCTCTGCCACTTATTCATAATACTACGAATACAGATATTTAAGACTTTGTTTAAGCAGTTCCTCAACTGTTGTATCTTCACCTGTATCTGCTTTTCTGACTGCTTTTGTGGCTTCTGTCGCAGAATAACCGAGTGCAGCCAGTGCCTCTATAGCATCCGAAACAGCCTGTTTTGAATTATCTTCAAATATGCTTTGCTGCCCGTCAATTTCTGATTTAATATCGGGAGCAACATCACGCATCTTGAGTTTATCCTTAAGCTCGATAACGACCTTGCTCGCTGTTTTTGCACCTATTCCCGGAGCTTTTGCTATCGTTTTTGCATCTTCCGCCATAACCGCATACCTTATATCATCCGCTGACAATGTTCCAAGTACACCTATCGCACCTTTAGGACCTATGCCGCTGACTGTGATAAGCAGTTTAAATACTTCCAGCGTATCTCTGTCAAGAAATCCAAACAACTGAAGTGCATCTTCCCTCACATTCATATATGTATATATCATGACTTCACTGCCAATCTGCGGCATATTTCCTATTACAGACATTGGAACAAATATCTCATAACCTATTCCATTATTTTCTACTATAATTGTATTTTCATATATATATACTAGTTTTCCTTTTACAAAACTAATCATCGTTAATCCTCCAGACGGCTGAATTTACCGTTTACGGTATTTAACCAGCCCTCATCCATAAATTTTATTATCTCATAAGGATGTATTCCAAGCTCCTCCGATATTTGGAGTGCATTGCTGTTTGGGTACAATTTCAGATATGCAACAATATCATCAAGCTGTGAATCATCAACACTTCGGCAATCCCTGCAGCACAATGTCCTTATCTTTGACTTAAAAACCTTATGGCAATGCTTACATACATTTGTATATATCATATTTTCCCCCTTTACATCTCTTTCTAAAAAAGAGCAAAACCAGCGTTTTGCTCCTGGTGTCACACTACTTTGCGAGCATTTTCCTATAACATAAAAAAGTAATACTATACTTACATCAATGTTGAAAATACATTTAATATCGGCTGAACCATCTTCCATGTTCTTGGTCTGTTAAGCCAGTCCTGATAAGTTATTTCCTTACTATCCTCAAATGTCTTTTCAAAATCTTTCTTTACTTTATTTTGTATCTGTCTGCCTGACATCCACACACCATTTTCATAATGCAGATAAAAACTCCTGTAATCCATATTTATCGTTCCGACGATAACGGCATCCTCCGTAAGTATCTGTTTTGCATGAATAAATCCCGGTGTATATTCATAAATCCTTACACCTTCTCTAAGTAAAACTCCATAATTGTAATTCGTAAGCATTTTCACCTGCTTTTTATCCGGTATATTTGGTGTAATTATCCTTACATCGACACCTCTCTTTACTGCTTCTATAAGAGACTGCTTCATATAATCTTCTATTATAAGGTATGGCGTCGTTATATAAAGATATTTGTTTGAGTACATTATCATCTGATTGTAAATACTCTCTATAGGATTTCTCGGGTTATTTGCCGGTCCGTCTGATATAACCTGACAATATGTGTTTCCAACTCTAGGATATATTGCTTTATACTTAAGATAATCTATATGTTTTTCGTCTCTGCCACATACCTCCCACATCTGCAAAAATACAACTGTAAGTCCCCATACACCCTCACCGCATATCCTGACACCCGTATCTTTCCACACTCCAAAGCGTTCGATGAGATTTGCATATTCATCCGCAAGGTTAAACCCTCCTGTATATCCTACTTCTCCGTCTATTATAAGTATCTTCTGATGAGAACGGAAATTCATGTAAAGTTCTCCGGTATATTTGTGAATAGGGTTAAATACCCTTACCTCAAATCCCTCATCCTCTAAAACACGCTTGAAATACTTGCCTGTTCTTATAGCTGCACCGAAATCATCATACATAAACTTGACCTCGACACCCTCGTCTATCTTCCTAAGCAGTATCTCATGCAGTTTATCCCAGATTGCTCCCTCAGCAACAATAAAGAAATCAATAAGTATAAACTTTTCCGCTTTTTCAAGATCCGCAAAAATGTCCTCAAACACATCTTCACCCATAGGATAATACGAGACTTCATTTCCACCGGTAAACATATATTTTTCGGCAGACATATATTTCACCATACGCCCTGCAACTGGATTTTTAGCAATATATTCAGCCGTAACCTTTTTGTCTTCCAGCAAAAACTGATTTCCATATGAAATCTGTCTTAATATATGGCGGTCAAGATATTTTCTTTTTTTACTTGATCTTCCCCAAAGATAATACATAAAAAAACCGCTTATCGGCAAAAGAAGTACAATGGATATCCACGCAAGCCTGTATGACGGACTCTGGTTGCGGTTTACCAGTGTTACAATAGCTATAACAGAAATAATTTCTACTATAAAATAGAAAAATACCGTAAACTGTCTGAGTAAAAATGGCAGGAAAATAATAAGCAATACCTGTAAAAAAACTATCCATGCAGTGACAAGCACTCTTAAAAATCCACTGAGATTATTCTGTACCCGACCCTTAAGTCCCTTTAAATATCTCTTTTTTTCACTTTCGTTGTGCTGTGAATTTTTCTTTTTTTTATTTTTCCTTACCCATTTTTCATAGGCAGAATCTGAATTAAAAAACTTTTCCAATTAGACTACCTCCTGAAACGCTTTATTTAACATTCTAACACAAGTGGAAGGGGTTTGGCAAATAAATGTTCTGTACCTTTATAGCATTGGCTACGAATATGTTTTTTGTATGTTTTTACATATGTTTTCTACTTATATTTCATTACTATGCCATGTCGTTATCTTTTTAGTGATTTTTTTACGGTTTTATTCTAGCCCTGTTATTTTTAATGTTGTTTTATTTTTCTATTTTCATTTAGTATTATTTCTTTTAATGACATTTTATTTCCCTATTTTTATAAAACAACATTATTTATTTTGTCTTTTGATAAATTTTATTTTTTTGTCCGTCTTTTTATGTGATATTATTATATATGTGGTATTATTATAAGAAGTTATTATTTTTGTTTTTTGAATCGAGGTTTTTATGAAAGTTTTTGATTATATATGCAAGTCGCCTAAGTTTAAGTATTTTTTTAAACATCCGACAGATAATATCCTTTTTTTTGATATTGAGACTACCGGTTTGTCTCCTAATGCTTCTTCACTCTATATGATTGGTGTTATGTTTTTTGACAACAGTGACGGCAACTGGCATTTGAAACAGTTTTTTGCTGATAATTATAAGAGTGAAGCTGATATGATAAATTCTTTTCTTGATATTTTGGAAGATTATGATTATTTATATCATTTTAACGGTAAGACCTTTGATATTCCTTATGTTTTAAATAAGTGTTCTAAGCACAGCATTTCTCTTTCTGAGCACTGCGATAATATCTTAAATGATAAGGAGAACTCTTTTTCAATTGATATTCTTGCCGGCATCCGCCCCGTCAAGAAAATGCTTGGTCTTACTAAGGCAAACCAGACGGCTCTTGAAAGATGGCTTGGTATCATAAGGGATGATAAATTTGATGGTGAAAAGCTTATCCCTGTCTATACAGATTTTATGCAGAAAAAAATTCTTGCTCCTGAAAAGGCTGAAGAACTTGAAAAAATACTGCTTCTCCACAATTATGAAGATATTGAAAATATGTTAAATGTTGCAAGCATCATGTCATACAATGATATTTCGACACTCACACCGTTTTCTGACGATGAGACTATTTTCAGCGGATATTCAAAGCATTTTGATATTACAGAAATTACTATTGATGACGATGGTATGCTTAATATATCCTGCTCTTTTCCGGAACTTATCTTTCCTAAAAGTCTTGAAACCAGTATTACTTTTCCTGAGAGCAATTCCGAAGAGTATAAATATACAGATGATATGCAGATTGTTTTTGAAAGTGATACCATTTTACTTAAAGTTCCTATCTTATCGGGTGTCTTATATAATTACATAAAAAACTACAAAGACTATTATTATTTTTCTGATAAAGATACGGCACTACATAAAAGCGTTGCTGCTTACATGGATAAAAAGTACAGAAAAAAGGCTACTGCCACAACCTGTTACACTAAAAAACAGGGATATTTTATACCTACCTTAAAAACTTGTAAAAAAAACAAAGCTGACACTGACAATATTTTTACCGAATATAAACTGTCATTGCGTGATAAGATTTCCTTTTATAATATAGATACTATTCCTACTCTAGAAACAGCCAATAAAAGCAATGGCTTCTGGAAAAATTATGTCTGTATGCAGCTACGCTTCTGATACAAACAAATAGTCGCAAGTGACTCTTTCGCACTTGAGCGGAATACATAGCATTTATTTCTTTTTTGCAAAATCTGCATCCTCACGAAGTGTTTTTTATGTTATAAAAAACAAAAGCCTTTACGGGTATATAAAAAATATCCGTAAAGACTTTTATCTAATATATAAATATATTTCTACACTTTTTTCTTATATAACTAACTGAATAATATGTAAAATCATTGTATGCGAAAAGTATTAATTTACATAGTTCGTGCAAAATTTATCAATCATACAGTGAAATACCATATCTTATTTTGCGGCATATCTTGTAAATTATAACACCTACCATACCGGCTACCGTACCGAGAGTTACTGCAATTCCTAAAATTCCGCCTAAGATAATAACAATCCACATGATTATATTCATAATAATACCTCTATTCTGCACTGTCCGATTATTTTTCGTTTCTAAAGACCGCATACCAACTTATGCCAGACAGTGCCATGACATAAGTATATATGATACACTGTCTTATCAAAGCTTTTGTCTGTTTCTTTAAAACCCGAAATGCAGGTTATAAGGTATTATTTTGTTTTTCGCCGTCCTTTGCGTGTATATACATTATCACCGTAATACTGAAAAATATTATGCCTGATAACAGTATTGTAAGTGATACATAAGTCATGTAAGCAAAATTATAAGTTAAATCCCGAATATATCCCGTCAAAAAACGTGTTCTGTAATTTTGCCTTGCATTTAATCTTATAGACTGAATAATCTCCTGAACTATATAACTTTCATTTTCGCCAATCCTAAGAAGCTCATCCGTGCATATATCCCGGCATTGGCTTATTGTATCAGATATATTGATTATCTCATGTTTTCCTTTATCTGTGTACTCAAAAAAGGACTCTGCCTTTGGAATATCAAAGCACATTCCTGCTATTAAAAATATTATTATCAGAAAACTGATAGCCCTTTTTTTAGTTACACATTTCACTAAAACTCACCTCATGATGTATTTTAACAAATTTTTATTTTTATTGCAACAACCGCATACAACATAGTCAGAAGGTTGTATATAGAAATGCCTCTATACTCTAAGGCTAAAAATGTATATTATTCTTTAAATATCTGCGATACTTTTTGCACATTCTTTCAATGTATAATATAACCTGTGCACCGGAAGACCGACTACATTATTGTAGTCTCCTCTGATACTGGATACAAATTTGCCAAATATACCCTGTATTCCATAACCTCCCGCTTTATCATACGGTTCATCACTGTTTATATAGTCTTCTATCTCCTGACTGCTCATTTGACAAACTTCAACATCTGTTTTCTCGGCAAAAAGTTCTATGCAGGCAGCCTTGGCACCTTTAACAAGTACAAGTGCTACCCCTGTATATACCTGATGACTTGTTCCCGATATTTTATTTATCATTCTCCTTGCATCATCCTTATCCTTTGGCTTGCCAAGTATCTCTCCATCTGCTGCAACTACCGTATCTGCACCGATTATGATAATATTTTCTTTATTTTTTTCATCTGATGCCACTCTCACATCTGCAATTTCCGTCTCAAAAGCCTTTTGTTTTACAAGTTCATTTGCAACTGCCAAAGCCTTTTGTTTTGCAAGTTCCATCGTAACCTGAGCCGGTTCACTGCTCGTGATTATCTCCTCACAGTTTGAAACCTTAATATCAAATTCAATCCCAAACATTTTTAAAAGTTCTCTTCTTCTCGGTGACTGTGACGCAAGTATCAATTTATACATCTTTTTCTCCTTTCTAGCCAATAATCTTATATCCGGCATCTTTTAAAACACTTAATGCCTTTTTCAATCTTTTTTATTTCCATAAAGTCATGCCATTTCCAATTTGTATTGCCGTCAGGCAGACTGATTTAACAGCACTTAATTCCTACTCTCTTACACGCATCATAAAAAACAAACAATTCCGTATCTTCAAAATCCAGATGTTTTTCATATTCCTGTGCTGTCGTTTCAAATTCAAGATTGCTCCTGCCATGACATTTTATCTTCATTCTATAACAGCCCTTTTCATCATGTATGCGGTCGATAACCATCATTTTGTCAACTTCCGCAATCTCATCATATTTTACTGTATATTCCCTGCCATTTATCAAAATATTAACATTATCACTTAAGAAACTGACTTCCAAACACATGACTCCATTTGTCCGCTTTTCCCTGATATAATAATACACACAAACTATGATAACTGAAATCACCAGTGCGATTTCGGGAAGATTATCCTTGATATGTTCATTACTGATAATTTTAAATTGTTCAAGAATACAAGCTATGATAAACTGTGCAGCAAAACACATAATAAACATAAGCACAGCATGAAATCCTACATTCTTCGTCCCAAAAACATTGTCATTTACTGTTATATGATATTCGTTTTTTATATTTTTCTCCATACCTGCACCTCTTTCATTTTATATTATATAGTATTCATTTTATATATTTCCCCATGCTTGTACCTCTTTTATTTTCGTTCTAAACAGCAATCAGATGTTTAACTCCATTTAAAGCCTGAGGAACATATTTTTTAATCTCTCTCATTTATTAATTTTTTCCCTCAATTTACTACATATTTATAAGAGTGTAGCAAAATATTTTACCCTAATTAATACCACGATTACTTATTGCTATCTGCCCTAATCTTTTCAGCATTATAACACATTATCTCTCTACTGTGCGAAATATTTTTATCACGCAAAACTTAAAGGGACGGATAATTCCGCCCCTCACTTACTTATATTTTTTATTACCAATATGTATTTTTTTATCGAAATTTCTTTAATAAGGATTTTTCAATATCCCTATTCCACAATATAACATGCAAGTTCAAGAGCTATATCAAAATGTCCCGAACCATGCTGCGTGTTCTTAACCTGATTTTTCTTCATCCTGTCATCCCACTCAGGTGCATCTAACAAATCACCACAGGTAAAAAAAAATAGGCAGTAAGTTTTCTGTAATCACACATAGCTTGAACAGCGGCACATTCCATTTCAACAGAAATGCAGCCATCCGCTTTATGTTTTTCAAAATTTGCTTTAGTTTCTCTAATTATTCTGCTTTTTTCCGCTTAATTTATCTTTCAATGCAAATGCTCCTGCAAGCAGTGTTCCTGAGATAGAATGCCATGTGCATGATACCGCACATATAATGGCAGATTCAGGTGTTGAAGCAAACTGCGCCGTTGTTGTTGCAAGATTAGTTGCAAGTCCTGCATTCTGCATACCAACCTCGATAGAGATGGTTCTCTTTTTTGCCGTATTCATTCCGACAAGTTTTCCTGCACCATAGCCTAATAAATAACCAAGTCCGTTGTGTAAAAGAACAGCTACAAATATCACTACACCGGATTCAAAGAATTTAGAACCCTGTGAAGAAACAACTCCTCCAACTACACAGGCAAGACCAAGAACGGCGATACCAGGCATTATTTTCTGTAATTCCATAAAAGTTTTCTTCTTGCCAAACAGATAATTGAGTAAAAATCCGATTGCTACCGGAAGAATTACTGTTTCAACGATAGAAACAAACATTGGAAGTGCCTTAATCGAAATATGTGCTCCGCTTGCAAGATATGATACAAGAAGCGGTGTCATAAATGGAGAGAGGATTGTTGACACTGTTGTCATTCCTACTGAAAAGGCTACATCTCCACCACAGAGATATGACATGATATTTGAAGAAACACCTCCGGGACAGCATCCGACAAGTATAAGTCCCAGTCCTATTCCATCAGAAAGCCCAAGAACCTTTGTAATTCCAAAAGCCAGAAATGGCATTATAAGATACTGTGCGATTGCACCAACACATATATCAAATGGTCTTTTTGCCAATATTTTAAAATCCTGTGCCGTCAATGTAAGACCCATACTAAACATGATAATTCCGATAATGATAGACTGATTTGTAAATTTGTTTGCTACAAAATCAACAAACAGCTTATAATTAACCCATGACATCATTCCCGGTACAAGAAATGTTATAACTGCAATCGCTATAACAACAATAGATGTATAATCCGATAAAAATTTACTGACTTTTTGTAATGCTTTCATTATGAGTTCCTCCTTAGAATCTGTTCACTAAAATTCCTGTCGGTAAAAAGTTCATAGATGCAATCAAGCGGATATTTGCAATCCGCTCTGCTACTTGCAAGTCCCCACCCGCCACTTATTACTCTAAGCAATAGAAGTGTGAACTTCCTTGATAGCGTTAAAAAAGTCCCTTCTCTAGTCATAGACTAAAAAAGGGACGAATATAATCCGCGTTACCACCCTGTTTCTGCGGTCATCTGCCACAGCTCTTTACATACCAACATATGCTATCCATATAACGGTGGACACCGGCGAGGTTTACCAACAATACTTTGGTTAACATTACAATATAACAAATAACTATTGTATTACTAAATACTATATATCATGTATCGCTAAGCACTATATATTGTTAAATATTATATATTACCAGATATTCTGTATTGCTTTCAACCCGCTTCTTAGAGAGGATATCCTAAATCCGGTCATTACCTGTTTACACCAGCCACAGGCTCTCTGTAAATAACTCTAAATAAGGCATTGTTCTCATCAACGAATTTTGGTGAACATATTTTTTTGTATTTTCAATAACTTATTATAGTCCTATTTTAACATATGTCAAGAGAAATTTTTTTGTTTCCGAAAGTAAAATTTTTATTATCCCAGATGATTGCTCTTTTTCTTTAGCTCACCTTTTTACAATATATATTCCATCTGTCTTTCTTTTGTTTTCAGTCCCATTTTTTCATAAAATTTCTCCGCCGAGGTATTTCCCGCCCACACATTGAGTGTCACTTCATAACAGCCTAAGCGTTTCGCCTCACTTTTTACATATTCAAACAAACTCTCACCTATATGCTGCCCTCTTGCTTTGGCATCGACACACAAGTCATCAATAAATAATGATGTAAACTGTACCATATTATTTGAAAACAGCTGTTTTTTTAACTGACAAAAGGCATATCCGAGACATACATCATTCTTGTCAACAGCAACATAAACAGGTTTTGTGTCATCTTTCAACATTTCCCTAAGTTCATCATCTGTATATTTCGTTGTCCCCGGAATAAAAATATCCGGTCTTATATCTGCATGGATTTGAAGCACCTGTTCCAATAATTCAATAAGTCTTGATATATCTTTTTCTTTTGCTCTCCTAATGTTCATTTTCTCATCTCCATGTCTTCTTATTTTTAATTTATATCATTGTACCACACATATAAATATAACTACAACGGCACTTTCCCCCCTGTATTCTGACAGTACCAGCCCAGCCAAAGTAAAAGCTGTTCCTATTACTGCTAATAATATCAATCTTTCATGCAATATAATAACTGATGTTTTTGAGCAATATATAAAATAATCTTTCTAATGCCTGCATCTGCCGTATCAGTTCGCATTACCGTATATTTCGTAATCAGCCCTACAGAAGTATTTTACGCAAGTCATCAAATGTTTCAGCAACAGGTGCAACCCTATCATTTTTTACATCGTCATCCGCTTCGGCTAATATTTCAAGTAACTCTATACGCGACTTCATATTTTTATACTCCTCGTATGAAAGAGTCACTGTATCACCTCCGTCAATATTATACACAAATTATATCATGATATACATATAACCTCAATGTACTTCTGAAAATCATCCCAAGATAATTGTAAGTCACAAAAATATGGTCTGCGTCTGTCTTATATCCAATCGCTTTCAGCTTCATCCAGCTTCTTTACCAGCGTGTCCCTAAGAACAATAAAAGCCGGAATAAAACTGTCATGTATCAGCATAATTATTTCATCTTCATTATATATATTGACAGAAGTATTGCGTTTTTTTAACATAAGAAGCCATACCTCGGAATCATTGATAAATCCAATTTTATAACCAAGCTGTAGAATTTCACGCGGAGAGCCTGTAGATGCTCCCTCCACACTGTGCATTTTCATAATTTCCTGTAATGCTTTCCAGGCAAGTTCAAAGGTAAGGTTAAACTGCCCAATAATCCCTGTTCGGTATATATCATTCATTTCTGCAAGTTTAAAATCCGCATTTTCCAATACGGACAAACAATTTGAAAAGTTATCTAGTTTTTTCATAGATTGTGACACCATCCTTTTCTATTTCCTGTTTCAATTCATTTGAAATTGCCGCATCTGCCTGCACAATATCAAACATCAGGAGCGAATGTACTTTTTCCTTTACATCCCAATAAAACCCATCAAAATCTCCACCATATACCGCAATATCTATATCACTTCTTTCTGTGTTTGTACCTCTTGCACGGGAACCAAATAGTATAATTTTATTGACAGAATACTCCTGTGCAAAACCGGAAAGCTCCCTCAATATTCTATCTGACAGATTATATTTCATATTCAATACCGCCCCCTTAATATAGAATAAACAGCTATAATTATTTTTAAGCATAGCATATTTATATTTAATTAACAAGTTTTGGCTAAAGAGCAACTCGCTAATTATAAATCATTTTCAAGAAAATTTTGTATTTTATTATGAAGAAACATAAGAACATCCTTATGATTAGACAAAATATCCGTTTCAAATCTTTCCTCATTTAAAAAGTATTCAACCATAATTCTATTATCATCTTGATAGGATTCTAATAAACTTTCTATCGTCAATGGATAAACGCCTGTTGCACAAAAGCGTTCTTGCCTTAATGCAAACATAAGTGGTTTCAAAATATATGTAGAAATTTTTTTGTGTGTTAGTAATTCCTTAGGCTCATCAACACATATATAATGGCGGACACTCATTAAAATATTTGCCAAATTTTTCTTATAAGATAACTGTATTTTTTCATTTATATTTTCAATTTCTACCAATTGCTCACCATACAATAAAACACTATTTAGTTCTGTAACTGCATATTCTGACCACTCTCCAAATATTTTACTTTTATATTCGTCTACGGATAGGCTTTGAGTATTTATCTCCAACAAATCATAAGGGATTGATGTGTTTCTTGCACAATTCCCAACAGTTTCTAAGACATATTGATTTATTGTACTAAAAATACAGAACATATCTAAATCCGAATTATCATTTGCATCTCCTCTCGCATAACTTCCAGTCAAATAAACCATTAATA
>ERZ824598.953-NODE-953-length-41203-cov-7.825241_pt1 | contig 41203 bp, 39 predicted proteins | sample MGYA00519934_ERZ824598 | MGnify/ENA primary metagenome ERZ824598 (study PRJEB31778, sample SAMEA3449177) | human gut metagenome | biome: human gut; feature: human-associated habitat; material: faeces | place: United Kingdom | collected 2010/2012 ...
TCTGCTCTGCTCTGCTCTGCTCTGCTCTGCTCTGCTCTGCTCTGCTCTGCTCTGCCATTATGTATTTCTCCTTTGCACCTTGTCAAGTCTTATCTTAAATTTATTTTTATAATTTTTATTTATTTTTTATATAAATATTATCATGTCACAGCTCCCAATTCCAGCTTTCTGCGGCAATCGGTCACAACTGGTAGTTTTTTGGTTACGAACTGCACTAAAATTATCTCTTTACATTCTTAAAATTCTATAATATACTCTACTAGTATTTACATGATACATACAAAAACACCTTATAAATATACACAGATACGATTATTTTATAATATGATTTCTTTTTAAAGGAGAAATATGTCATGGAAGACATTAAGAATTTTTCAATCTTTATATTTGAAGATGATAAGATACAAGCCACGGCTTTAAAAAACTATATCAATGAATATTCACAGGATATGCACCCTGTTATCGCGGCCAGCACAAAAGAAGCAATAAGCATACTTTCTAAAGAGCCTTACTTTCGTGCATATTTTTTAGATATTTCCACAAACCCGGATGCTGAAAATACGGATGGTCTTAAGATTGCTGAATATATCAGGCACAAGACAAAGAACAATGCCCCTATAATCTTTACTACCGCATTTCCAAAACACATATACCATGCAGTCAATGATATACACTGTACGGCATATCTCTTAAAACCTTATACAAAAGAACAGCTTTTCAGACAGCTTGACAATATATTAGGTACTGAACGGGATTTTACTATTAAAACCATTGACAATATTCGGATAAAATTAAATTTTGATGATGTATTTTATTTTGAATCACACGGCAGGTATATAATAGCCCACACTTTACATGGTGAATTTATGACAAGACAGTACCGCTTGAAACAGATTCTCGAACTGTTTCCTGCATATTTTGAGCAGTGCCATAAATCATATATTGTAAATACCAGGTATATCGAACTTATCGACCCATATGCCCACCTGATCTCATTGAAAAAAACAAAGGACAAAGTTCCATGTAACAGAAATTATAGATACATAAAATAAGGAGAACACAGATGAACATTTTACATAATCTTATAATTATACTTACTTTAACGATACAAAATCTTACATACATAGGTTTTATGATATATCTTTCTGAACATTCCTTAAAGAAACTTATATCTCCCAAATTTTTAGTTTCTTTCTGTATATACAGTGTTGTGTTAAATTATCTGCAGAAACATGATAATAATCAGCTTATGTTCGCCTTTTTACTTATGTTTGCCTTTTACAGCCTTATGATTTTTATAAACACAAGATGTACTATAAGCCAGGCGATAAATATATCTATTGCCGGATATTTTATAGTTTCCTGCTGTCAGGCTGTTGTCATACTTGCTTTAGCTCTCTTAAATTTGAATTTTGATGAAAATAATGCAGCCGACCCTATTTCGGCAGCAATCTTAATTTTATCACTTTTTGTTTTAATCATTTTAAACAAACTATTTCCTATAACAAAGTTTACCGATATATTTAAGAATTTTTCTTATTTTTCTTCCCTTTTCTTTTTGGGAAGCTTCATTTTGATTGCAATATTTACATCCATAAAAAGCAGCTTATCACTCGGAACTTTTATTTCTACTACTGCTAATATCCTTTTTGCCGCAGTTATCACCATACTTATAATACTTCAGAGTTTCGATGATATGAAAAGAAAGCAGTCCTTAAAATATTACAGTACATATATGCCTATTGTCGATGAAATGATTGAGAATATACAAAAAAGACAGCACTTATACAATAACCAGCTCCTCTCATTATCACAGCTTACCGACTCCTATGATAATTATGAAGACTTGTGCAAAGCAATAAAAGATATAACACAAATGGATGACAGACACAGATATTCTTATGATTTTCTCCACCTTAATAACAAACTTCTTGCAGGACTTTTATTCAGCAAGGTAAATGCCGCTCTAAAAAAAGATATACAGATAATAGTGACTATTTTTAATTATGATTACACAAGCAGCTGCTCAGATATGGAGATAATCGACCTTGCAGGTGTACTTATAGATAATGCGATAGAAGCCTGCCGCCCTGACGACACCATTTTTATAAGCATCGGTCAGCGTACAGACAATATACAAAGCGACAGTTTCCGTATCAAAGTTGAAAATCCGGGACCTGCCGCCACAAGTGAATTTATACACGATATCTTTACTAAAAAATATACTTCCAAGACAGAAAAAGACGGACACGGACTGGGTCTTTCCATTGTTAAATGTATCGTCAAAAAATATAACGGACAGATTTCCGTAGAAAATACCACCCATACTGAAACTTCCGACATACGCTACCTCAGTATAGAAGTTGAAATATAACTGCCTGCCATCTACCGTTCCCTAAACATCTGCACGAACAAGATTATAAAGGATACACCCCAAAGAACAACAGCAGGCAGAAGATTGAAATTCATTTTCCATATGCACCTCATAACTTTCCTGCTTTGCAATCCTCTTTCTCCATACATATTTTCTTTTCTTGTTTTTCCATAGATTTATGGCAGTAAAGATTGCCCATGCTTTTACATTTTCTAATATATTTTCTTTGTACTATTGCAAAAAAATACACACCAAAAAGAAGACCTCTAAACTTCAGAGGTCTTACTTCTATCACATTTATTATCCAAAAATATTTACGATTTTAATTTTTAAAATTCATACTCCAGATTTTATAATAACACAAGTAGTATGTATCTTATAATATATCAAATATCACTCTTTTACACCACCAAGAGTAACCCCTGAAATAATAAATTTCGAAAGTAAAAGATATACTATTACGATAGGTACGATTGCTACTGTTATCATCATATAAATCTTACCCATATCAAAATTCATATAATCAGCTCCACGAAGTGTTGCAATAAGAATAGGTACAGTCATCTTCTGTTTTGACTGGATTATCAATGCCGGAATGAAATAGTTATTCCAAGAACCTACAAATGTAAATATTGCCTGTACTGCAATCGCTGGTTTCATTATCGGAATAACAATCTTGTTAAATGTCCTGAATTCTCCTGAACCGTCAATTCTCGCTGCTTCAACAAGTGAAATAGGAAGTGATGACTGCAGATAACTATACATAAAGTAAAATACCGCCGGTGATGCGATTGATGGAACTATAAGAGGTGTCCATGAATCATACATCCCCATATTTGTTATAAGTCTTAAAAATCCCATCGCCGTTACCTGTGTTGGCATAACAAGTATTGCCATAATAAATGTAAATGCAACCTTTTTTAATTTAAAGTTGTATGCATAAAGTCCATATGCAGTAAGTGATGAAAAATATGTACATATAGCTGCTGAGGCTGCTGATATAAACAAACTGTTCACTATTCCACGCAGCATTGGAAAACTTCCATCCTTCGCTACCTTTTTCAGATTGTCCAAGAAATGTGTACCCGGCAATGCCGAAAAACCTTTTTGTAATTCTGAATGTGAGCGGGTTGCATTAACAATAAGTATATAGAAAAAGAACAGGCATAAAAATGCTAAGACCAACAAAACTATATGTGCCAAAATACTTCTGAATCTGTTATGTCCTTTTTTCATTATAATAACCCCCTTCTTCTACGTTTTTCTGCTTTTGCAGCTGCTTTTGAACCATCAGGATCATTGTCATTTGTAAGCTTATACACGATAAAGCATAATATCGCACTTACTATAAACAGATATACTGATAAAGCTCCTGCCATTCCATAGTTCTTACTCTTCAAATGATTATTAAGGAACATTATAAGCGTCATTGAAGTTCTATCAGGATTTCCCTGTCCATTTGTAAGTATCTGTGGAACATCGAACATCTGAAGTCCACCGATAATAGATGTTACAAGTGTGTATGCAAGAATTGGTCTTATCATAGGAAGTGTAATATAGAAAAATCTCTGTATGCTGTTACATCCGTCAAGATCACAAGCCTCAAAAATTTCCATACTTATTCCGTTTATTGCTGCTATAAGCATGATCGTTGTATTACCAAACCACATAAGGAAGTTCATAAATCCTATAAGTGACCTCGTTCCAAATATAGAACCTAAAAAGTCAATCGGCTTCTTGATAAATCCAGCAGACAACATTATTGAGTTTACAGGTCCGTTTGTAGAAAAAAGTGTAAAGAACAACATCGCAAACGCTGATGCCATAATCAGGTTGGGAAGATAGATAACTACCTTAAAAAACTGTTTTCCACGAATCTTTAAACGAACATCAGTAAACCAATTCGCTAAAAGAAGTGCAAATACTATTTGAGGAATAAATCCTATAACCCACATTATAAGTGTGTTTTTTCCATATGTAATCATATCGGATTTCAGAAGACTTACATAATTCTTCATTCCAATAAAGTTTGGTCCTACTTCTTTTATTCCGGTACGATAATACTCAAAAAAACTATACCTTATTGTATCTAACAGCGGTATTAATGAAAATATAATATAAGTTATGAAAAATGGAAGTATAAATATATAACCCCATTTAGCGTAACTTACACTTTTTTTCTTCTTTTTCATAATCCCACTCCTTTCCTAAATATCATTATAAACTTGGAGTATTTCATTTCTTATAACAGGATTCAGCTATACTTTCATTATAACTAAATCCTGTTATATTGCCACATCTTTGTGACTACATAATACAATATTTTTATTTATCCCTTTATAATTGCTGCTACTTAGCCCAATTTACCTTCTTAACATCTGCATAACGCTCTTTAATTGCTGTCTCAAAGTTTTTCTTTGCCTTGTCATAAGTAACTTTTCCCTGAAAATAATCGCTGAATGAGTTCTGTATAAGCTCTACACATCCCTGATCATATGCTGACAATGGTGCAATTTTAATATTTTCTGCAACAGGTGCGAAATACTTAAATGGATTCTGACCACCAAGGAATTTAGAAGCATATTTTCCATCATTTTCTGCAGCCTCTTTCATTCCAGATTTTGTATTTGTAAAGTCAGAATATTTTTCTGAAATCTTTAAAAGATTATCTTTATTTGCTGTGAGTGCAAGAATAATTTCTTTTGCATGCTTAGTATTGTCTGTTCCTGTTGCTGCATGTATGTAAGAACCGCCCCAGTTATATTCCTGTGGAGGATTTGTAACACCCCACTCGCCTTCTTTTCCATCCCAGTTTGGCTTTAATGTAAAGTCAATTCCCCATGCCGGTAAGAGGAATGCAAATACTTTAGATTTTGAACCCATGGCTTTATTCCAGTCATCATTCCACTGCCCCTTTACAGTCTTGTCAAAGTATCCTGCATCAAGCCACTGTTTTGAATCATTTATCCAATCCATGACTTTTGAATCTACATCAACTGTAGTATCTTGTGAATCACTAGGCGTAACCCATGATTTTGAAATACTGTTTCCATATAAACGGAATGTGTCAGCATATGATGAAAATGTATAATATCCTTTTGCTTTTAACTGTTCTGCTGATTTCTTAAGTGTATCCCAATCCTTAACCTTCTCACCAATTTTCTCTGGATCATCTGTTCCGAATACTTTCTTTGCGATGTCTCTTCTGTAAACGAGAACTCCAGGACAGCACTGCCATGTAGAGCCTCTCATAACTCCTTCACTGTCTGATGCTGTTGTCTTTGTAAAATCATACTGATCTGCAAACTCTTTATATGTATCAATTCCAAGATTCTTTAAAGGCATTGCAACATCCGCATCTTTATCCGTATATTTAAATACATAATCTGTCTCCGAAAGGAAAATATCAACTTTATCGTCTGCTGATGCATCAGCCTGTCTTCCAAGTGCCTCGTCAAGTTTCTGCTGATATACACCATCCTGGTTTGGATTGATAACCCAGTGAATCTCACAGCCATCCTTAAGTTTTGTGACTGTCCCATCCTTTGATGTTGATTCTACCTGTGGATAAACAGCCTCTAAGCGCTGACGGAATTCATCGTTCCATGAATAGATATTTATTATCTTTCCTTCTTTCTGACTGCTGTTTCCTGCTCCACCATCATTTGCCTTGTTTCCACATCCGGCAAGCATTGTAACACTCATTGCCGATGCAAGCACTAAACTTAAAAATTTGCGTTTCATTTCTCATTCCTCCTAATAGAATATATTTTTAATCATTCGACATAACTTTATGTCATTCCGCATTTACAAGTCATATATTACTCCATTTAACACACACTTTATATTAAATCACTTGTAAAAATAGCAGATTCATGTCATAATGTTAAATAATAACAATATTATATCAGATTTTAACATTATTTTAGGAGGAAAAATATGTCGTTATCAGAAGAATGGGTAAATACAGAACTCTCAAACAGCGAATTTGAAGTACTTCACCGAGCCCCTGATGTTGAATACTCTTTTTATAATTCAGTTAAAACGGGAGATATGGACGCCGTAATTGAAAATTGCAAGCAAGATGCTTTTGTAAATCTAGAAGGAGCCGGTATTCTCTCACAAAATCCTCTCACAAATATAAAATATCACTTTGTTGTCACGACCGCAATGATTACAAGATATTGTATTGATGGAGGTCTTGAAGCGGAGCAGGCATATCGTCTAAGTGACTTTTATATACTAAAGCTGGACTCCTGCAATACAATACGCCAGGTAGCTGACCTTCATCATGAAATGGCAAAAGATTTTACCGGCAAAATGGTTCTTTTTAAGAAAAGTTCAATTCTCTCAAAACCTGTTATGCAATGTGTAAACTATATATACAGCCATATCAAAGAACGTATCACAATATCCACTCTTGCTGATTACACAGGACTTTCTGAGAACTATCTTTCTCGCATATTCAAACAAAATCTTGGTGTTTCCATAAGTGATTACATTCGCGAAAAAAAGATAGAAAAAGCAACTCACCTGCTCCGCTATTCTGATAAATCACTAATTGATATAGCTAATTATCTTTCCTTTTCGTCACAAAGCCATTTTATTAAAACATTTGAAAATTTCATGGGTATAACACCAAAGAAATATCGTGATAAATATTATAAATCAATGTGGTAATAACACATTTTCATTTCATAAAAAAAAGAGGAAATTAATCTTCACATCAATTTCCTCTTTTGCTTTTTAGGAATATCTTATAAGATATTATCTCACATACTATTTTATAAAAACATCAATTTCATGACATCGTTCACAGCTCATTTCTTCAATCCTTTTTTTCATTATTACTACTTTCTTTAAATCAGCAGACTCAAGCTCATTTCCGTCACATTCCACTCTTATTATTTTATTATACACTCCATTATTATCCTGTATATTATCAATGTCAGCGTGAATCGTAATCTTTAATGTCCTTCCTGAAAAATTAAGTTTTATTGCAGCTTTGCCATCTTTATCAAACTGCTCAGGAAGAAGTGCCGGTTTTATAACAAGATTTCCAAGTTCTCCTCTTACTCCAAAAACTTCTGTTATCATTGTAAGCATATACCAGCTTGCTGCACCCGTAAGATATGCATACAATCCGCGTCCATCGTTATCAAAATACTCAGGTATTCCCGGATACATAATACTACTTTCAAAATTCATCGCACTATCAAGCAGATTTTTAAGCACCTTGTAACCCTCTTTTATGAAGCCTCTCTTGTATAATGCATTTGCATACATTACTGCCATATGTGAAAATACGGCTCCATTTTCTTTTTCACCATATGCAAATCCAAACATTCTTCCAAAATCAAATTTTTCTTCTTTAAAATCTGTATTAAGACGGTATCCTCCAGCTTTCTTTTCATAGAGATATTTATCCGCACTGTTGCAAATCGCTTTTATCTGCTTTTCATCTGCAGTGCCACTCATTATCGCAAATACCTGGCTTGTAAGCATCATACGCACATCATCTTTTTTATAATACTCTACCTTTTTTCCATGATTATCATAATAACCGTTAAACCACCCCGTATTGTCATCTTCTTTTATCCACTCATTTTCACGAATGTTTTTCATGAGCCAATCTGCTTTTTCTTCAAGATTTTCACATATCATACTTATTTTTAATACAGCTTTTTCGCCACTTATATTGTGACAGCAAAGTTTACTATATTCAGAAAGAAGCTGCTGTTTTTTGTAAGGATTTTCGTACAATTCCTTACCTTTTCTAAATAGACATTCCATCTCCTTTGCAACCTCAATAATGCGGATTCCGTCTGTACTTTCAATTTTTCTCAAATAATATGCTATATCTTTTAAATTTCCCGCATATGCACATGTAAATGCGACACTTTCTCCCCTTTCCCATGCCATATCAAGTGCATCATTCCAATCTGCACCATGAAGTCTCATTTCATTATGCTCTCCAACATCATAAAATGCACAAAGATTCTGCAAAAGTATATGCTCGATAACAGTTCCAAAATAATCGACACCACCAGCTGTTTTCTGAGTATTTCCATCTTCAAATTTCCATTCATCATCGTGTGCTGTTCCTCTTAGTGACTGCCTGTCTTTAAAATATGACACCTTATCAAGAAGTATATCGAGATCACCTGTCTGATCCATATAAAGTTTAGTTGTAACAAACGGCCAGTAAGCGTGATCCATCCATACACGTGTTATATTATTTCTGTCCGCTATAAACTTTCCCTGTCCATTTCCTATTATTGTTGCATTTGTTCCATCAATCCTCACGCCACCATAATTAGAAACTATCATTTTGCGAACCATATCGGGCTCCATAACAAGGAGTGCAAGACAATCCTGCCACAAATCTCTCCAGCCTCTGCCACCCTTCCCATAATCATGATATGGCAGGAACGAACATCCGTAAATTCTTCTGAGTATAGGCTGGAAGCATATCCATTTAAGATAATTATCAACTGCCTTGTCATTCATTTCAAAGTCTATATTAACTTTGTCTTTCCAATGTTTCTTTGTTTTTTCAAAGCACTTTATAACATTTACTTTTGTTCTGTATAATGAAGTCCTTGATTCTATTGTGTCTTTTTGCGTTGTGACACCGGCAAGCATAATATAACCTGTTTTCTCACCCGCTTTTAATTTAATATTTCTAAAAGCAAAGGCTCCTGTCGCTTCTTTTCCCTGAATTTTCGTTCCCGGATTTACACCTGTTTTTCCAGTTCTTACAGCCTCCGGCATAAGAAAACTTCCACCCTCACCGATAAACATCTGATTTGTAGGATAAAATTCTTTCGGCTTTTCTCCATCATCTTTTGAACCATATACAAAATATGTAGTCTCATTTTTTCTATGACCTCTCTCATCAAATGATAAAACAGGTGCCACTTCTACTCCATATTCTTTTGTTTCTATTCTATGTAAAAGAGATGTTACATGTCTATGGTCTCTTAGATTGTCTGCACTTCTTCCATATATAGGAAGTGCTGCTATTGGTGTTATGTCTATATCATTGTCAGAAATATTTTTCAATGTCACATACATAATCTCTATATTTTCATCAACAGGCACAAAAGACAACACTTCTGCTCTAATACCAAACTTTTTTGAAACTCTTGTAAGCTTCTGCCACATAAGACCAGCTTCTATCTTACTCTCATCCTGTTCCTTTGAAAATTTTTCAGCCTCCTGCATGGCAGATGCACCTGATACAGACCACATATTACTGCCATTTATCAGGCACCAGAAATTTCTTCCATTTTTGTTATTATGCAGATTTTCGATACTTACAGGTTCAAACAGGAAATGATTCTGGTCTGTTTTTGAATCACCTGCAAGTGTCGGAGTAATACTTGACTTTAACTCCTTTTCGCCTGCCAGCGGAAGATAAAGACCACTGTAATTTTCAGGATTTTCTATAACAAATGTTCCACTATTGTCCGTAAATTTTATTTTTCCCATTTATAAATTCCTCCTGTTCCTATGACATATAAAGTTCTATTTCTGTATTTTCCGTAAGCATATCTTCCGTCACATAGTTTCCTTCAACTTCTTTTCCATTTACTATCATTTTTTTGCAGCCGCTCTGGACATGACCCGGATTTTTAACAACAATATGAAGCCGGCTTCCTCTAAAACTTTTTGTAATCTCAAATTTTTCCCACTTTTCAGGAATTGAAGGTTCAATATGAAGTCCTCTAAAGTCAGGACGCATACCCAGTATTCCCTCTACACATCCAACCATTACAGTGGATGCTGTTCCTGTGAGCCAGTGAACATGTGAACGCCCAAAATTTGGACTTGCTTTTCCTTCAGTAAACTGTCCATAGCAATATGGTTCAAGCACTCTCGTATCAGCTCTGTCATTCTGTGCTGCCGGTGAATTCTCCATAAAATATTCAAATGCCCTGTCACCATGCTTCAACAATGCCTCTGCAAGTATAAGCCACCCCTGTGACTGTGAGAAAATTCCTGAATTTTCTTTTGTTCCGGCATTATATATAACCGCTAAAGCTCCTGGAAATGCTTCTGCATGATATGGCGGATCCATAAGAATAGCACCGTATTCCGTATTCAATCTGTCATATACGCTGTTCATTATAACCTCACCCTGCTCTTCATCTGCAACCTTGCTGATTACAGCCCAGCTCTGTGGGTTAAGCCACATATTCGCCTCTGCATCTGTACGCTTGCCGATAACATTTCCTTCTTCTGTAAATCCTCTTATAAAACGATCCTCGTCATAGCAAATTTTCTGAATAATCTTTCCGAGTTCTTCCTGCTGTTTGTCAAGCTGTTTTACATAGTTATCATCATTTTTATATTCAGCAAACTTTCTAAGTATTGTCATTGCATAATAATACTGCATTGCAACAAACGAAGATTCTCCGTCTTTTCCAAGTCTTAAGCAGTCATTCCAGTCTGCATAAAGACCGGCAGGCATTCCATGTTTTCCAAGATGCTCAGCAGAAAATTTAACTGCACGCTGTAAATGCTCATATACTGTTGCTTCATCTTTGTTTGCAAAAGGAATAACCTCATCTAAAAATTCCATGTTTCCTGTTTCAGAAATATATTTATAAACTGTAGGGAATAACCATAAAGCATCATCAGCACGATATGCCGGATGTCCTGTCTCCTGAACATAAGATGTATCATCAGGTGTGTCCTCATGTCCCGGATTGTGTGTAAATTTTACAAGTGGAAGTCCTCCACCATTGTCAACCTGAGCCGAAAGCATAAATCTTATTTTCTCTACTGCCATTTCCGGGGCAAGATGTATAATTCCCTGAATATCCTGTACTGTATCACGATAACCATATCCATTTCTAAGACCACAATATGTAAATGATGCAGCCCTTGACCATATAAATGTCATAAAACAATTATATGCATTCCATGTATTTATCATTGTATTAAATTCCTCGCTTGGTGTCTTAACTTGGAATTTTTCCAGTTTCCCATGCCAGAATTTCTTTAACTCAACAAGTTCTTTTTCACATAAATTTTCATTTTCATCATATCTTGCAATTATCTTTGCCGCTTCATCAGCGTACTTCATTCCAACAATAAAAATAACTTCCTTTGTCTCGCCCGGTGCAAGTTCAAGTAGTGTTGTTAAAGCACCACAGCCGTTTTCATTGTAATTTCCCTTATTATCAAGACTACCGTTAATAACACCAATCGGATTTGAATAATCATGGTATCTTCCTAAAAATCCCTCTTTACTTCCACACCATGATGAAACCTTCTGACCTGCCATTCCTAAGAATCTCATTGAAACATTTTTATTGTCAATGTATTCGTCTTCTTTTAAAGCATCAAGATTTCCATGAACATGATGCATTACACGATTTTGCGAAAAATGTGTCGATGTAATAAACTGTGAATACTGAAGATTCACCTGATCCTGCTCGTAATTGCAATTATTTGTAAACTCAGCATAACCTGTTATATTTAATTTTCTATTTTTTTCTGAATTGTTTGTAACCTTTAAATCCCATACTTCATAAGATTTATCAAGCGGTACATAATAAAGTGCTTCTGAGCTTATACCTGAATATTTGGCAGTCATTCTTGTATAAGCTGTTCCATGATGACATTCGCTCTTGTATTCATCCAAATCTTTTCCAACCGGCTGCCATGATGCTGACCAATAATCTTTTGAGTCATTGTCCCTGATATAAATATATCTTCCCGGTTCATCAAACTGATTAAATACATATCTTAAAATTCTGCCGTTTGCACCTGATTTTTCAAAGCTGTATCCCCCCGCATTGTTTGAAATAATCGCACCATATTCAGGTGAACCAAGATAATTTACCCAAGGTGCCGGTGTATCAGGTCTTGTAATAACATACTCCCTTTTTTCATTATCGAAATAACCGTATCTCATTTTGCTCCTCTTTTCTGCATATAAATAATTTTCTGTATCATGTATGCACGACACAAAACTTAATATCTTTTTACAAAATATAACTGATTCATAAAAAAATATATACAATATTTTTCATTAAAATAGCAGATTCATGACATACTTTTTTTATATAATATGTTACACAGCTGATGTGACATATACGAGAACTTCTCAGGCTCCAAAAAGATTTGTAAATACAAGACATACCGAAACTTCCGACATACGCTACCTCAGTATAGAAGTTGAAATATAACTAACTGCCATCTACCTTTCCCTAAACATCTGCACGAGCAGGATTATAAAGGATACACCCCAAAGAACAACAGCAGGCAGAAGATTGAAACTGCATGAACTCGTTACTCCATCGTTTAGATAAGTTACCGCAAAATGGCTTAATTTCAAGTTCATTTTTTATTGCCGTATCCTCCGGACTGTTATCCTGTTCACCGGAAAAATTCGCATAATCAAAAATTTGAAATTCATTTTCCATATGCACCTCATAACTTTCCTGCTTTGCAATCCTCTTTCTCCACGCATATTTTCTTTTCTTGTTTTTCCATAGATTTATGGCAGTAGAGATTGCCCATGCTTTTACATTTTCTGATATATCAAGCTTTTTGTAATGCTCAACAAGTCTGAGCATAGTGTCCTGATAAAGTTCCCATGCAAGTTCACTGTCGTTGGTGGTTATCTTGCAAAACTTCATCAGAGTTTCACCATATTTTAAAATAAATTGTTCAAGTTCTTCTTTTTTCATATTTAATGTCCTGTGAATTTTAAATTCCGACACAAGTTTAACATCTGTATAACGAATAATTATTTTTTCTTTGTACTATCGAAAAACTTGCGAGCGAATATTTACCTTTCCAAATCATGTTTTATCTGTGCTTCTATATATTATATTGTAATGAGTCAGCAGAAAGTTTAAAAAATATAAAAAATACACACCAAAGAAATTAAATCTCCAGTGTGCATCTTCTATATACTTAGTTTTAAAATTTATCATTATTTATATCTTTTAAATGTTGTTCGCAATACTTTTGAACCATATCTATAAATTCATCTCCTATCCTATGCAACTAAAAACTTTTCCATCCAATGTCCCAATATATTCTTCCAGTTCCTCCGCCATTTCATATGCCTCCGGTATTCTTAAGTGTCCAGGTGTTCCCACCATTTTCTTGCCTGCGGATGACAGTACTCTTCTTTCATATAATCTTCCGGATGACAATCATTCTGTCCTACGGCAACGATTACGACCTGCGGTATGTACTTACTAAAATCCCAGTCACTCATACCGCTAAGCCTTGTATTATAATGTACTTTATTCCAAACAGTCTCCATTCCTATCTGCTCCGGTTCGTGATACCAGCCCTCGCCATCCATAAGTGCGATTCCTCCCTGAGCAATGTCATGTATCTGTGCCCCCAGTTTTCTTGCCAAAATCCAGCCATAAGAATAGTAACTGTTTGAATAACCACCCTCATGCTCCGGGTCTTCCTTTCCAACAAAGTCAACGGCCTCCGATACCTCTCCTGCTGATACAGAGTCTCCGTACACCTCTATTCTTTTGTCAGTTTTCTTTTGGCACACTCCAGTCTATGCGTCCCGTATATCTTATCTTTTCACTATCTGCACTTATCCACATTTTTCGTCCTCCCCTTTATGAAATGTACTCTCTGTATCTTCTCAAATCAAATACTTTCGAGAGTGCATGAAATATATTTCCAATCTTACCCATTAATAATACATTTCAACTTAAATCACTCTTCTGTATAACTTTAATTATTTGTTTGCATTTTCATTTAAAGTTAATTTAATTATAATCGTTTTTGCTAAATAGTCAACATTTTAAGTTAATTTATTTGTATTCTGTAATTTATTTAAGTAACAATTTGATAATCTATTCATATATCAATACAATATATCACACATATGATATATACATTACACATATACTTTGAGATTGTTATATAATATTTTATAAGCAAAAAAATGTATGCTGAAATGGAGTTTAGTGTGAAAAGCAAAACCTTTCACACTATGCACAAAAAAACGTGTGCTGAATGGAGTTTATATAAAATGAAAAGAACTAAAACAAACAAATTAAAAAAACAGACTTCTGAGACTTTCAGACTTAGTGCAATCCTCGCCATATCGGGCGGATTTCAGGATGCTTACACTTACAATGTGAGGGATGAAGTCTTTTCTAATGCACAGACGGGCAATGTCGTACTTATGAGCCAGAATTTTATGTCAGGTGAATGGATACGCGGGCTGCATTATCTTTTTCCTATAATCGCATTTGCACTTGGAGTTTTTGTCGCTGAGAGAATACAGAAAAGGCTCAAATATGTAAAAAAAATTCACTGGCGTCAGATAATTGTACTTATGGAGTTAGCCATATTGTTTGTTGTCGGACTTATACCTGACTCTTACAATATGGCTGCAACTATGCTTGTTTCTTTTGCCTGCTCAATGCAGGTTCAGACTTTCAGAAAAGTAAACGGCTACGGCTACGCAAGTACGATGTGTATAGGAAACTTAAGAAGCGGCACTGAAAGCCTTTCCATCTATATGCGTGAAAAGAAGCCTGAGATTTTGAAAAAAGCTCTTCATTATTATGGAATAATACTTGTATTTGCAATCGGTGCAGGACTTGGCGGCATCATGTCACTCCACATAGGTATCAAAGCAATATGGGGATCATCGCTTCTTTTAACCGTTGTATTTTTAATGATGTTTGAAGAGAAAATGTAACTGATTTTCCAAAAACCATGCCACTCCGTCCTCATCATTGCTTTTTGTGATAACATCGGCACAGTTTTTTAATTCGCCGCAGGCATTTGACATTGCTACTCCTATGCCTGCGGCTTTTATCATGTCTATATCATTTCCACCATCACCAAAGGCGATAAGCTCTGATATATCAATGCCAAGTTTTTTGCAAAGCCACTTAAGTGCATTTCCTTTGTTTACTTCTGAATGGTTTATCTCGATATTGTTCGGCATCCCCGAACACACTTTTGATGTTTTTAGGACTTTCAGTTCCTCTAAGACTTTTCTTCTTTCTTCCATGTCACTAAAAAACATATTTATCTTTTCTACACTCTCCAGTTTTTCTATATTTTCCCAAAGGTCTTTTTTTGCCCCTCTGCTTGAAAGATAATAATTTCTAAAGTCATCATTTTTTATGTATTTTCCGGCATTGTCATATGTCTTTTTATCACCGAAACCTACTCCTGACGATGCCACATCTGTAAGTACATCGTGCTTTAACACTATATCTCTTACAAGAAGCACTTCCTCCCTGTCTATACTCTTTTTATAGATTATCCGTTCATCCAAAAGCTCATAGACCATGCCGCCGTTTAGTGCTATTGCATAATTTGTTCCCGAAATCGTTCTCAATTCTTTTAAAATCCCTGCAATAGGCCTGCCTGTCGTAAATACTATCTGTGTTCCCTTCTCTCCGTAATACTCAAGAATATTTCTTGTTCTATCCACCATTTTCCCGGTACTGTCAAGACAGGTCCCGTCAAGGTCAAGTGCTATCATTGATATTTTTGCAGCTTCCATAAATTTTTCCTCTTTTCTACTCCCGTGGAAACATAACCGTAAACTTACTTCCCTGTCCTTCCGTACTCTCAAGCGTAACATCTGCGTTGTGATACATTGCTGCGTGCTTCACTATAGACAGTCCGAGTCCTGTTCCTCCGGTTTCTTTCGACCTGCTTTTATCTACCCTGTAAAAACGCTCAAATATTCTTGACTGCTGATCTTCTTTTATTCCTATTCCGGTATCTTCGACCACGAGAATATCTTTTCCGGCTTCTTTTGATAAAGTTATATCAACTTTTCCACCTTCTTTATTATACTTAATCCCATTTTCACAAAGATTGTAGACAATCTCATAGAGCAGGCTTCTGACTCCGTGAAGTTTTATATCTTCACCACTTATGTTTATTGTCACATTCTTTTCATTTGCTGTATTTTCCAAAGCTTCCTTTGTTTCTGCCGCAATATCCTTAAGACTAACAAGTTCTGTCTCCATATCCCTGTTTTCGTCAAGCCATGAAAGCCTTATTATATCCTCCACAAGATTTACAAGCCTTTCTGCTTCCTTACGGATGTGACCTACAAATCGGGGCATATCCTCTTCTTTTACAAGATTGTTTTCCATAAGTTCGGCACTTCCGATAATAGACTGTAGAGGAGTCTTAAGTTCATGTGATACATTTGCTGAAAACTCTCTTCTTGTTCTTTCTGCATTATTTTTTTCAGTAACATCGACAGCAAGTAAAACAGCTCCAAGCATTTTTCCGGCTGATTCTATCTTGCTTACCCCAAGCTGATAATCAAGCCCGTATCTTTTAAGTATAATCTCAGCCTTTCCCTTTTCCATTGCTTCTTTTATGGTATTTCCAACTGATGTATTTCTTTCTACCGTAAGGAAATCTTTTCCAAGACACTCATCTGTTGTTCCAAATATCTTTTTTGCTGCCGGATTTATACTTATTATACTGTTTTTAGCATCAAGCAGGATAAGTCCCTCATCCATATTTTCGATGGTTGCCTGAAATTCATCTTTCTTCTGTCGAAGTTCTAAAACCTGCTCATCTATCTGCCTGTGCTGGTGTTCTATATGTCTTAAAAGCGGTGCTATCTCGCCGTATGCATCATTTTGTAATGGCTTGTTAAGATCAAGGTTATTTAACGGTTCAACAACCTTTTTTGATACACCTCTTGCAAGTAATGAAGATAATATCACTGCCAGAAGTATAGTTATTGCCATAGGTGAAATCATCGAAAACAAAAGCTTAAGTACTGTCTCCTGACTTACTGATATTCTTATCACACTGCCGTCATTTATCTTTTTTGCATAATAAATTGTCCTTTGTGTAAGCGTAGATGAATATCTTGTACACTCACCTCTGCCAAATTTCAAAGACTCTTTTATCTCTTCTCTGTTTGCATGATTTTCCATCTTTGAAGCATCTGTTTTATTATCAAACTTCACTGTTCCATCCGGCTCAACCCATGTTATTCTGTACTTTTTTTCCGTAAGGCTTTTAAGATAATCCACTCCTCCATTTTCAACTCCGGTTACAACAAAACCAAGCTGTGCTCCAAGCTGTTGCTCTTCTATTGTAGTAAAATGTCTGTACAAAATTCCAAGAATAAATGTACAACAGAACAATACCATCACTACGGCAACTAAAAGCACTGATTTAAATATTTTTTTAGTCATTGTGTACCTCCATTTTGTATCCGACATTTCTCACTGTCACTATATATCTGCCACCGTCACCAAGTTTCTGCCTGAGTGTCTTTATGTGCATATCTACCGTCCTAGTCTCTCCATAACTGTCGATACCCCATACTTCTGACAAAAGCCGGTTTCTTGTATAAGCCATACCGGGATGCATAAGAAATATCTTAAGTATCTCATATTCTTTATATGTAAGACATATACTCTCTCCGGAAACTGATACAGTGTGCTCTTCAACATTCATTTCTATTATACCATTAACATATACTGTTTTGTTTTCTTTTTTCGGCATACATCTTCTGAGCACGGCTTTTATCCTTGAAACCATTTCCATCATTCCAAACGGTTTTACAAGATAATCATCTGCACCCATATCAAGACTTTTTATCTTATCATATTCAACACTTTTTGCAGTAGCCATTATAACCGGAATATCTCCGGTTCGGGAAGATGCCTTAATCTTTTTTAAAAGAGAAACACCATCTTCTCCCGGAAGCATTATATCTAATATTACAAGTTCCGGCAGTTCATCGGTTGTCGCAAGTTCCACCCAGAAGCTGTCACCATCACAAAATCCCTTTGCTGTAAATCCTGTCTGTTCCAATGTATAAATTTCAATATCTCTTATACTTACATCGTCTTCTACGCACCAGATCATATCATTCCCCATTTCTTTAATGATTTCCCGTTACTGAAAAAACAACCCACTTAGCTACATTTACGGCATGATCCCCGATACGCTCAAAATATTTAGCTATCATAAGAAGATCGAGTGCATACTCGCCATCCTTTGGATTTTTTGCAATAAGGTCTATAAGAAAAATCTTGACTTTGTTGAAATACTCATCCACAACATCATCATACTCGATTATGCTGTTTGCAAGATTAAGATCACTCTTGACAAATGAATCAATAGATTCTGTAACCATCTTTATTGTTGCTGTTGCCATCTGGTCAAGATATTCACATTCCTCACTTGTTCTTCCATTTAAAAATCCTATTATCTCAGCAACATCTGACGCCTGATCTCCTATTCTCTTAATATCCGTTATCATTTTAAGAGCTGTTGACACCTGTCTTAAATCCCTTGCAACCGGCTGCTGCTGGAGCAAAAGTTTCAGACAGAGAGACTCAACATTTCTCTCAAGGTCATCAAGCGAATTATCAAGAGGTTCGACTTCCCATCTAATCCCCGGATTTCCTTCCTTTAATGCCTTTGCAGCTAAAGAAATACACTCCTCACACATCGCACCCATCTCAATAAGCTTTTTATTCAAATCCGCAAGCTGTTCATCAAATCTGCTTCTCATTTTCAAAATCCTCCTATCTTAACCAAATCTTCCTGTAATATAATCTTCAGTTCTCTTATCCTCAGGTGTCGCAAACATCTTCTCAGTATTACCATATTCAATAAGGTCGCCAAGAAGGAAAAATGCTGTCTGATCTGATATACGGACTGCCTGCTGCATATTATGTGTAACTATAACAATCGTATATTTTTCCTTAAGTTCACTTGCAAGTTCCTCTATCTTAGATGTAGAAATTGGATCAAGCGCACTTGTAGGCTCATCCATAAGAAGAATTTTAGGTTCTACTGCAAGTGCTCTCGCTATACAGAGTCGCTGCTGCTGTCCACCCGACATACCAAGTGCCGACTTTTTAAGTCTGTCCTTTACCTCATCCCATATTGCAGCACCTCTGAGAGAATTTTCAACTATCTCATCAAGCTTTGCCTTATTTTTTATTCCGTGTGTTCTCGGTCCGTAAGCAATATTGTCATAGATGCTCATAGGAAAAGGATTTGGTTTCTGGAAAACCATACCTATTTCCTTTCGTAGTTTATTCACATCTGTATCAGGTGCAAAAATATCCATATCTCCATATTTAACCTCACCTGTAATCTTTACACCCTGCACAAGATCATTCATCCTGTTAAGTGTCTTTAAAAAAGTTGACTTACCACATCCCGACGGACCTATAAGAGCCGTAATGCTTTTCTCTGGAATATCAATGTTTATATTTTTCAATGCCTGCGTCTGTCCATACCAGAGACACAAGTCCTTAACTGTCATTATGTTATTCATATAATTCCTCCTGCTATTTCTTACTCATATATATTAGTTATTTGCGAAACTGTCATTCTTGTAATTAAGTGGTATGACTACAACAAATAATGTTAGTCGGCACTTTTGTCACCGTCAGTACTTAATGGTGGTTTTTCGCAAATATTACTCTACTTTCTTCTTGAAATAAAGTCCCGTAAATTTAGCAGCAAGATTAACCAAAAGTGCAAGTATCATCAAAATTGCCGCTATCGCAAATGCGACCTCAAACTCACCCTGCTCTTTAGCATAAACATAAAGTGCAACTGTAAGTGTTGCTCCGGCACGGCCGAGTCCGTCAATAAATCCGTTTATCGTATGTGCAAAACCAGCCGTGAACAATAGTGCTGCCGATTCTCCGAGTATTCTTCCGATTGCAAGAATACATCCAGTCATAATACCGTCAACACAGCTTGGAAGTACGACAGTCCTTATAACCCTCCATTTACCTGCACCAAGTCCAAAAGCACCCTCTCTGTAACTTTGCGGAACCGTTTTTAAACTTTCCTGTGTTGTTCTCATAATTGTCGGGAGATTCATAATAACAAGCGTCATCGCACCCGCTAATATTGATGTCTGCATCTTGAGAAATTCGCAGAAAAACAACATTCCAACAAGACCATATATAATCGACGGAATACCTGAAAGTGTCTCCGCCGCATATTCTATTACCGCAACCAGTTTCTTATTTGTCGCATACTCAGTAAGATATATTGCTGCTCCAACTCCAAGAGGAAGAACGACAACAAGTGTTGCTATTACTATATAAAATGTATTTAAAATATCAGGCAGAATACCTATATTCTTTGTCAGATAGCTGGGCTTAGTAGTTAGAAGTTTCCATGTAATATTGGGAACTCCTTTATATAATACAAATCCGATAACAAATATAACAAGACCGCAGGTTATCGCAACTGATATCCACATTAGTATTTTCATTATCCAGATATAAGCTTTTCTTTTCATAGTCTGATTACTCCTTTTCTTTCTTTAAAAGGCTGTTAAGTAATGCATTTATCAGCATTATAAATAAAAATAATACAAGTGCGATTGAAAATAATGCCTGTTTTTGCAATCCCGATGAATATGACATTTCACTTGCAACTGCTGTTGTAAGAAATCTTACACTTCCAAAAAGTTTTGGCATATTGGCTACATTGCCTGAAACCATCATTACTGCCATTGCCTCTCCTATCGCACGACCAACACCAAGTACCACAGCCGCCGCTATACCGCTTTTTGCTGCCGGTACAGATACTTTAAAATATGTCTCGATAGGTGTTGCCCCAAGTGCAAGTGATGCATCTTCATATTCCGGTGGGACTGCTTCTAGTGCCGTCAGTGAAACGCTTATTATTGATGGCAGAATCATTATCGCCAAAACAATTATTGCTGCAAAAAGACTTGCACCATCTGCTATATTAAATGTTTCTCTTACCCATGGAACAAGTACCAGCATACCAACAAGACCATATACAACAGATGGTATTCCGGCAAGCAGGCTTACTGCCATCTCAACAACTGTCTTCATTTTTTTGTTTGCAACCTTTGCAAGATATACAGCCGTAAGAAATCCTATCGGAACACCTATTATGATGGCTCCCGCCGTACCATATATACTTGTCAGGATAAATGGCAGGATTCCATACGATGGTGTTGATGCCGTTGATGCCCATTTCTTTCCAAACAGAAACTTAAATAACCCGATTTCTCTTATTGCAGGTATTCCTGCGATAACAAGATAAACAGTTATAAGCAAAACAAAGCCAACCGTAATCAGACCAAGTATTAAAAATATCCCATGGATAATTGTTTCAAATTTATTGTGACTTTTCTTCATATTAATCCTCATTTCTGCACACATTTTTTAGTGCATAAGGTGAAATGTAATATATTTCACATATAAGATTTGTGTCAAATGTGCCCAGACACAAATCTTGCGTTTGAAAAATCTTGAATATATGGATTTTTCAAACTAAACTACATACTCATATTTCCTGCCCTGCAATAGAAGTTGAAAACTTCCCTGATAGTGTTAAAACGGGCAAGTCATATAACTCACCCTTTTTAAGCATTTTATTTATTACTATTTACACTATTTTTCATTTGCCGGTACTACACCTGCTGATGTGATAGTCTCTGATGCTTTCATTGCATAATCAAAGAATGCCTGTGCCTCGTTGCTGAGTTTTTTATCTTTCTTTGTAACGAATACGAAAGGTCTCTGAATTTTATAACTTGCATCCTTTACAGTATCTTCTGATGGTGCTACTCCGTCTACCGAAAGAGCATTTACGCTGTCATCAACTGATGCAAGTGAAGCATATCCGATAGCATTTGGATTGTTTGCAACTGTTGTGATAACATCGCCTGTCGATGTAAGTTCCTGTCCGTATTTACATTTATCTTCTGTTCCCGTAATCGACTCAAATCCATCACGAGTACCACTTCCTGCTTCTCTGCCAATAAGAACGATGTCTCCATTATCTCCGCCAACATCTTTCCAGTTCTTAATCTTTCCTGTGTAAATATCTGCAATCTGCTGAACCTTTAAATCTTTAACTTTATTCTTTGGATTTACCACAATAGCAATTCCATCGTATGCAAGGATTGTTTCCTCAAGTCCCTGATTTTTTTCATCATCAGTAAGTGCACGGCTTGAAAGTCCTATATCGCATCTTCCCTCTGTTACTGCTGTGATACCTGAGCCCGAACCTGTAGGATTGTATGTAAATTTTACATCCGGGTTTGCTTCCATAAATGCCTCGCCTAATGCACCAACTACTTTTTCCATTGATGTTGAACCGTCTGTCGCTACAGAACCGCTGAGTTCTGCACTTGAAGATGCTCCTGAACTGCTTGATGAACCTGAAGAAGCTTTATCACCGTTTGAAGAATTTCCGCATCCTGTAAGTGATGTAAGTGTTAATGCTGATACCATTGCAGCTACTAATAATCTGTTTTTTGTTCTCATAATTTTTGTCTCCTTTTGATTTAAACTTAATTGTTTTTTGTTTTCCTTTTTACAAGTATTATGATATATGGGTTAAGTAAAATCCAAAAGGCATGTTATGTAAAAGATATGTAAAGGATATGAGACTGCTCGGAAAGGAACAAAGACAAAAAGTATTAAAAAGCAAGGGTGGGAAAATTGTTAAAAGATACAATTTTTTAAGAATGTAAGAAATGAAAGGCTGAACTGTTACAAGAATGTTAAATAGTGTCTCGAATATACTTGAAATAACTGAGTAGATATGTTATAATCAAATCAGCAAAATAAAAGATAACAGTGTTATATTAACACCAAAACAAAACCCCTATAAGGTGCAACTTATAGGGGTTTTTACTTGTTTTGTTTAAGCAGTTTAAGCTTCTGCCAGGCTAGTTGCCATTTAGAAATGCTTGTCTAACCATTTGCATATGTAGTAAGCAACTACACTTGCCACAACAGCACAAATAAAAGATAACATACATTAACACCTCCTCTCCGTTGTCGGAGTGGAAATGACAACAAGTATAGTATATCAGATATGTTTCCGCATTTTTACAGACAAGCTGCTTTCATTCTCTTTATAACTTCTCTCACATACTCCTCCGGTTTTGAAACTTTTTTAGCTATATCCGGTATTGACATTTCACATTCTTCATACAATGTCTCGATTTTTCCTTCAAGTTTTCCATCAAGTTTCGCATTTTTCATAGAATTTTCCCATGCTCTGCACATATCAACAACCTCCTCTTTGTCATCCCCGGCAAATTTTGCCCCGGTTATTATATTTATCAGCTCTACCGCTTCTTTTTCTACATGATTAAATCTTGAGTTTCCTTTTATCCAGCTACCGTCTTTATCACTCTGGTGTTTGATAAACTGCATTACTGCCCCTAAATCAGTTTTGAATTTATCAAAATTTTCGTCTGATATTTTTGCCGGTTCTATAAGATTTATCTTATAATCCGGTACATACGACAATAATTCAACATTATCAACCGATAACATTTCATGTATGCTTTTTGCTCCATCCCAGTCTTTATCACCAAAATATACTACCAATGTGATTACAGGCATTAATTTATCTTCCTTTTTTAACCCTGATAAAAATTCTTCTGAATTTAACTTAATCTGCTTTTTCTTCGACCTGTCTCTATAAGACCGCTTTGCTTCTTCTACCTGCTTTGCATATTGTAATGCATCATAAAGCATATTTTTAACGGCAATCACATAATGGATTTTGTCCTGGTTTTCAATTCCAAGCACTACATAGACCGCCTCGTCATCCTTTGCCATAGACCACAACATAAGATTGTCTCTCAATTTCTGAACTGCCATATCAGCATCGTTTCCATATGGCAATGCAATCTCTGCCGTATCTATTTTTTGCAATTCTTCAGGTTTTATTACCTGTCTTCCATCATAAATGTAAAAATTAAAGGCATCCGCTATAATATCCCTATGTGACATATACTGCTTTGTTGCTATATCGATTTTCCCCATAAATGTCTCCTTTCTTACATTATATATACTGTATAATAAAAATGCAATAATTCCCCCCAGCTCTCACGAACATTTGTTTGTTTTTTTGTGTTTTTATAATACCATATGAATATATGTTCGTCAAGACATTTCATTCAGGCAAGGATATTTGTGCTATGCACAATCAGATACTCACCATCACCCCAAAGTAATGTGTGACTCCTTAATTTTATAAATTGATAATATCTTTTACCTATACATCATCACTCAACTTTTTACCATGCAATAGTAAACATAATAGAAAAGACGGACTACCTGCATATCAGATAGTCCATCTTTTTGTAATAATTTTTAATTATGACTTTTATCCTGTTATATTTTTTAATTTTATGACTGACCTTTAAACGCTTTCATAAAATCATACGAATCTTCATAAGTAGTACCTTTCCAAGTAATTTTCATATCTGAATCAAATGGATTGCCTGAAATATTTGTTACGCTGTCAGGCACCGTTATATTGCTAATACCACAGTCAGAAAAACAAAATGCACCTATCGTTGTTACTCCATCCGGAATTGTTACATCCGCCAACATATCACAACTGTCAAATAGATTTTTTCCCAACTTCTTTAAACCGCTTGAAAGTTTTACACTTTCAAGTTCAGAAGAATAAAATACATAATCTCCCATCTCATTTACTGTATCAGGAATTTCTATTGATTTCAATGTTGTTCTTGTAAACGCATAATCACCAATAGTTTTAAGTGAATCAGGTAATTTGATACTCGTTATCTCACATGAAGCAAATGCGTTTTGTCCAATAACTTTAAGAGTCTTTGGCAATTTAACACTGCTAATCTCACTGTAAGCAAAAACATCATTTCCAATTTCTTTTACCCCCTCAGGAATAACAACAGCTCCGCTATCTTTTACTCCCCAGTATTTTAAATTGTCACTCGTAAGTATTCCTTTCTTTACATTTGCATCCGGAGCCGCTTTTATAGTGACAGTGCACACATATTTTTTATTTCCTATTTTTGCCTGTACCTTTGCTGTTCCTGCCTTACTGCCCTTTACAGTTACACCCGTCTTTGATTTCTTTGACAGACTGATATTTCCACTGCCTTTTGTCACACTCCATGCAACCTTTTTCTTGTTGTTGCTCAGTTTAATCTTTTCATTTTTTCCTTCATATACCTTTACGCTTTTTGTTATGCTTACTTTTTTCGCCGCCTGCGACTTATTCGGTGAAAATGCAAGTCCTCCAAAGAACATCACTCCTGCAAATGCTGCAAACGCAACTTTCATTTTTTTCTTTTTAACCATAATAAACCTCTTTTCTGCACACTTTTTTGCTTTACAAGACTGTTTCTGGTGTGCACAACCACAAATCTTGTGGAACTACTGCCCTAATACCTAAAAATTGTCAGCGTGCAGCTCCTTTTTTCTGCTTGTATCTTTACATTCCCCATCCTAACATACCCATGTCAAAAAGCTGTTTCCGTTTTTTTCAACAAAAAAATGGACTATTCAGGTCACAAATAGTCCATTTTCGATATCTTTACAATCCTATTTATTATCTGCCATTAAGGTATCTTTCAACCGACTGCACTGCCGTTGCTCCGTCCGCAACTGCTGTCACTACCTGTCTGAGCGGTTTTGTCCTTATATCCCCCGCTGCAAAAATTCCCTCGCTGCTTGTCTTGCAATCCTCACCCGCTTTTATATAACCTGTTTTATCAAGCTCGACATAATCCTTAAATATATCCGTTACCGGTTTCATTCCTACAGCTACGAACACTCCTGACACTTCAAGTTCTTTTTCTTCACCTGTTTTGTTTTGCACAAGTTTGATTGACGATACTTTATTGTCGCCTTTTATTTCTTTTATCTCATAAAACGGAAGTATCTCTATGTTTGGTGTTTCTTTTACTTTCTGCTGAATGTTTACTGCTGCCCTGAATTCGTCTCTCCTGTGTATAAGATAAACTTTTTCGCATAAAGCCGAGAGATAAATTGCATCTTCAAGTGCCACATCTCCACCGCCGACCACGGCTGTTACCTTTTTCTTAAAAAATGCACCATCACAAGTTGCACAATATGATACACCAGTGCCTGTAAGTTCTTCCTCACCTGCGGCTCCAAGTTTCCTGTGTGATGCCCCTGTAGCAGCTATTATTGTCTTTGTCTCGACGGACTCCCCGGCATTAAGAATTATCCTATATGCCTTTTTCCCCTCTGTGTCAGTTATCTCTTCTATTTTTGTTACTTCTGCATCGATAAACTCAGTTTCAAGCATATCTGCATGCTCCCTGAATTTACTTCCAAGTGTAAAGCCGTCTGTCTCAGGCAATCCAAGATAATTGTCCACCTGCTCTGTTGATACTATCTGTCCGCCACTGTATCCTGCTTTTTCTATAACAACTACATCAAGTTTGGCTCTTTTTGCATATACTGCTGCCGAAAGACCTGCCGGTCCGCTTCCTATAATAACTAAATCTCGCATATTCCCTCCAATTTTTAATAAATGTACTCTCTGTATTTAACCATTGACTTTTATTTTAATGTAACCATTTCAGGTTTTGTTCTGTAAAACATTGCTCTTGACACATTTGATTACAACATTTCAATAATACTTCAATATCACTTCGCGGTCAACTTTAAAGTCGCTTCAAACAAACTTCAATATCACTTCAAACAAACTTCACTCTACTTTGAACTAAGTGAATTACTCCACTTCTGACTGCACCGCAGACATCAACAATAACGATTATTCCACATATCATATATATTTATGCCAAAAAAAGAGCAGCTATCCATATTTAAGCTGCTCTTTAATCCTATGATGTCGGTGGCAAAATGTATTTTAACCCTTACATCATATGTATTTTCTATGCTTCTGTGCCCTCCACCTGTTTTGCCTGTGAAAAGTCTATTACATTTCCATACTGTTCCATCTCCTCAGCATTAAGTGTCATAAACTTTACATTGTCCAATGCTTCTTCGGCTATTCCTACACAGTTATCCGTTATTCTTCCGATATTTTGGAGGATTTCCGTATAATCTCCAGACATTGCCTTACTGCATTTTTTATTTTTCACTCTGCCAAAATGTGCTTTGCTGCATTGTCTGTTTTTCTTTCTTATTTTATTTTTATCTCTCGTCATTTTATCTATTACTTTATCATCACCTGTCGCTACCGCTTCTATCGCTTCTTCAAATAACTTTCCCGAAAGTTCCATACACTCTTTTACCTCGTTAATTGCTTCATTTGACAATTTATACCCTTTTGATTTTAGGTTTTCATAAGACTTATCTATCTCGTCACATCTCTCAGCTATTCTCTCTATATTATTTGATACACATAGCAGCCCTGCCGTCTGTTCCGATTGGAGTTCTGTAAGATTTCCACTTGAGAACATTTTTGATATGTATGTTGAAATACTTTCCTGCAATACTTTTACATATTCCGAATATTCATTAAACTTCCGTCCTGCCACTCCATCTTTTTTTTCCGTTACGGCTGCTTTAAGATAACTGAAAGCTTCTGCGGCATATGAAGCTGAGCGTTTTATCTCCTCTGATACAAGATATAATGCTGCCGTCGGCTGATTTATCAGTTTGTCATCAAGATATTTTACGGTAAATACTGCTTTCTCTTTTGCCTCGTCACCCCTCACGATGAATTTAACAATTTTTACCATCACCGGTATAAGAGGAAGCCATACCAAAGTACAGACTATATTAAATGTCGTATGTGCATTTGCTATCTGTCTTGAGATTACATCAACTTCATTTCCTTTTGGTGAGATATATCTTACAAACTTTGATAAGACCGGTATCAGAAACATAAACACGATACTTCCCGTTATGTTAAATACACTGTGTGCCACCGCTGTTCTCTTTGCATTTTTTGACTGACCGATAGATGCCAAAAGAGCTGTTATCGTAGTACCGATATTGTCACCAAATAAAATAGGTATCGCACCGCCAAGACCGATAACACTTGTCACTCCATCAGGACCTGCCTGTGACGCAAAATTCTGTAAAACGGCAATAGTTGCCGAGCTGCTTTGCACAACAAGTGTCATTACACATCCAAGCAACACACCAAGAACCGGAATATCTTTTACTTTTCCCATAAGGTCAATAAAAATCGGACTTGTAGCAAGCGGCTTCATGACACTTCCCATAATCTCAATACCCTCAAATAAAAGCCCAAACGAAAAAATGACACGGCCGACCTGTTTTACTTTCTCCTGTTTGCACACAAAGTTAATGATAAATCCGATAAATATCAGAGGATATATATAATCACTTATTTTAAATGCCATAAGCTGTGCCGTCATAGTTGTTCCTATATTAGCACCAAATATAACAGAAATACCCTGTGGCAGAGTCATAAGTCCTGCACTTACAAAACCTATTACCATGACTGTTGTTGCCGAACTACTCTGTAAAACTGCTGTTACCAACGCACCTGCAAGTGCACCCATAATGGGATTTTTTGTAAGAATTCCAAGAATCTTTTTCATTTTTTCCCCGGCAGCTTTCTGCAAAGCATCACTCATACTGTTCATGCCATACAAAAATAATGCAAGACCGCCAAGCAAACCAAACACTACCTTAACATTTTCGTTCATAATCTTTGTCCTCTCTGTAATTTCTTAATAAGTACACACAAAACTAAGCCTATGCTTTATCCTGTTATTTTTTTTATAGTTATCATAAAGCACTTCTTTCTTTACAACACAAGAGTAACAAAAAAACTATGCCGCAACTATCACAGCATAGTAAAATGAATGTCAAGTTTTTGTAAAATCATCACTATTTTTATAAGACGGCATTACTGCATTTTTCTATATATTAACAAAAGGACTGCATATTATACAGTCCTTTTTATAACGCCCATTTTTTATTGTTGACCTCGCCCGGTCTACTCTGTAATCTTAATTTCCTCTATAGTCACATTTTTTTCTTCATCTATGATAAATGCCTTTAACACAGGATTTTCTCTGTCCATTAAAGACAAGATGAGATAATTGACTTTTGAATCATATGCAAGTCTTTTATCTTCCTCAGATGGTCTTGACGGAGACTCCGGATGAGAGTGGAAGTTTCCGAGAAGTTCAAGTCCGTTCTGACGCATATCCTTTACAGCCTGAAGCTGCTCTTTGGGATCCATTGAAAAATGCTCATTGCTATGGTCAATATTTGTAAGAAGATAAACTTTCTTGATATATTTATCATTGCCATCCTTTGTTCCACCGATAAGGCCACAAGCCTCGTCAGGAAGTCCGGCTTCGCAATGTTTTAAAATCTTGTCATAATCATTTTTTGTTAAAAAAAGCATATTATTCCTCGTTTCTGAGCAACTCATTGCAAAGCGGCTATGCAAAGCTCAAATTTGCATATACCATAAACGCTATTTGTTTTTGCTCAAATCTGCACCTGTCACAAAAGACATTTGCTTAATCTTATTTGCCGTCACACTCTGCCTGCTCATAATCAATAAGCTCTGTGATTGTCGGATGGTCACCGCATACGGCACATTTACCGTCAGCCTTTGGAAGTTTGACTGTTCTAAACTGCATTGTGAGTGCATCATATGTAAGAAGTTTTCCTACAAGAAGGTCCCCTACACCGATAATGTATTTGATTGCTTCCATTGCCTGAAGACTTCCGATAACACCGCCCATTGCACCGATAACACCAGCCTGTTTACAAGTAGGAACTGCGTCCTTTGGAGGTGGATTTTTGAATACACACCGGTAGCATGGTCCTTCTCCCGGAACATAAGTCATAAGCTGCCCCTTGAACCTGATGATTCCTGCATGAGAAAATGGTTTCTTTGCCATTACGCAGGCATCATTGATAAGGAATTTTGCCGGGAAGTTATCTGTTCCGTCAATAATAAAGTCATAATCTTTTATAAGATCCATGATGTTTTCTGATGTTACAAATGTACGGTATGTATTTACTGTTACATCAGGGTTCATTGCATTCATTGTCTCTTTTGCAGACTTAACTTTTGCTTTGCCTACATCAGCAGTTCCATGAATAATCTGACGCTGGAGATTTGAAAGATCAACCTCATCAGCATCCGCAATACCGATAGTACCAACGCCTGCTGCTGCAAGATACATTGCGGCTGGTGCACCAAGTCCGCCGGCACCGATGATTAGCACCTTGCTGTTCAACAGCTTTTTCTGTCCTTTAACGCCTACTTCCTGCAAGATGATATGTCTTGAGTAGCGTTCCATCTGTTCATTAGTAAATGCCATTAGAAACTTCCTCCTCCCATGAAATAAAGAAATTCAATAGAATCTCCCTCTTTAACTGTTGTTGTGTCAAATGTATCTTTATCAACAAAATCATCATTTAATGAAACTGTTACATAAAGTGGATTCTCTACCTTTTCAGCTTCAATAATCTGTGCAATAGTTGTTCCCTCTGCGTATTCTTTCTTTTCGCCTGCTATTGTAATCGTCATCTCTTAATCCTCCTATTTATAGTTATAATTTCTATCTTATATATCTAACGGACAGATCTTATTTAAAAGTTCCCCCGATTGTTTTCATATTTTTAATGAAGTGGATATTCGCAATCCGCTCTGCCGCCTGATAGTTTTAAAGTAAAGCTACAAGTTTTTCTTCTATCTCGGCTTTCTTTACAAGACCTCTTGTTCTGCCTTTTTCTTCCCCGTCTTTAAAAAAGACAAGAGTTGGCGAAGCCATGACTTCATATTTCTCCATAAGTTCTTCATCAAAATTGATGTTTACTTTTACAACTTTTGCCCTGTCCTCGTAATCATCTTCTATGTCACCGAGGATAGGTGAAAGCTGTTTACATGGAATACATGAATCTGAGTAAAAATCTACAATTACCGGAAGTTCTGACTGTAATACTTCCTTTTCAAAATCATCTTTAGAAACTCTCTTTGCCATTCTTCGCCCTCCTGTTTTAAGCGATATGCCGCTTTTAAATGACATATCACATTTTATTTTTATATTTAATAAAGTTACCTATTTGAAAGCAGCTTTATTTAAAGAACTTTGCTTTTTATTTTTCAACAGATTTATTCTTCAACCTTTTTAACGATAAGGTCATATGTTCCATTTTCATTGTCAATAAGTTTAAGTATCTGCTGTCCTTCTTCCTTAAAACTTCTTGGAACATTCTGAACCGGCTCACCCTCATTCATTGTAACGGCGAGCACCTGTCCTACTTCTATCTCCTCCATTGCCACCTTTGCCTTAACAAAAGTCATAGGGCAGACTACATCAGTAATATCTACTCTCTCATCAATCTCAAAATCAGCCATTGTACGCCTCCTTTATAACATTTTCAAATTTATCAAGTCCTACTCTGTCCAAAGTAAACTTAAATCTCTCACTTGGTTTTGCATTGTCATCAAAGAACTGGATAGCTGCATCAGTAATTCTAAAAAGCTGCTCTTCTGACTCAACAACAGGAAGCAATTCCTTACCTTTGACAATCTGATTTCCGAATAATCCACCAAATGATACAAGGTATCCTGTCTTTACATCCCATGCGTCAGTAGGACAGGCTTTTGAACAGCGTCCGCAGTAATTACACTTAGACTCGTCAACCTTAACAACACCGTCTGCTATAGTGATTGCACCTTCCCTGCAGGCTTTCTCACATACTCCACAATTTATGCAGGCATCCTGTTTCCATGAAACGATAGCTGCTCCCTTGATTCCTACATCATTCTCCTCTGCCTTAAGACAGTTGTTCTGACATCCTGTTACACCAAATTTAAACTTATGAGGAAGTTCTCTTGCATAATATCTGCTGTCAAGTTTCTTTGCAATATCGTACGAATCAATATTTCCGCCAGGACATATCTGATTTCCCTGACAGGCTGTGATAGTACGAACTCTGGGACCGCACACACCAGGCTTACATCCGCCCTTTGCAAGTTCTTCTTTTACTTCATCAACATCATCAATCTTGATAAAAGGTATTTCCACACTCTGTCTTGATGTGAGATGCACATGACCGTCTCCGTATTTCTCAGCTACTTCAGCAATCTTTACAAGATTTTCTGCTGTAAGGTTTCCACCTACAACCTGCAATCTGAGTGAAAAATTATTTTTCTGTTTCTGACGCATAAATCCGCCTTTTTTTAATGCTGCATAATCTACTGCCATATTTTCCTCCTTGTTTATGAAACCTTTTTAATATGAAGTTTCATACTTTAATGGTATTTTTTCTGCATACATTCTGTTATTTCCAAAATGTTTTTGCACATCATCTGCCATTTTATAACAAATGAACTTAGTTTTCTTTTAATACTCTGTCGAAATCCTCGATAAGATCTTCTATATCTTCTATCCCGACACTTATGCGAATCATATCATCAAAAACATTTGCATCTTTCTTTTCCTGTTCAGAACTGTGAACATTGAGCGTTGATGACGGATGGACTATGAGAGTCTTTGTATCACCTATATTTGACACAATTTTCGGAATCTTAAGACCATCCATTATCGAAAATGCTCTTTCTTTACTTCCGACTCTTACTGTAATGATAGCTCCAAATCCATTGTGTAATACCTTAAGTGCTGTTTCGTGCCAATCACTGCTCTCAAGTCCCGGATAATTGACCGTAAGGTCTTTATATTCTTCAAGATGTTTAGCAAGTTTCAGTGCATTGCTACAGGCTCTCTCCATTCTAAGTCCGAGAGTTTCCATTCCGAGAAGATTGTAAAATGCTGTCTGAGGTGCGATGCACGCTCCTATATTTCTAAACAATCCATTGCGGAGTTTTGCTGTAAATGCAAGCTTTCCAAACACTTTAAACTCCTTCATTCCCGGATATTTTTCAAAATCCCACTTAAACTTTCCACCATCTGTAATGACACCGCTTATTGCATCACTGTTTCCGTTTATATACTTTGATGTTGAATTGATGACAATATCTGCACCAAGTTTTAACGGCTGTGTAAGATAAGCAGATGCAACTGTATTGTCAATAATGAGTGGAATACCTGCTTCATGTGCAATAGCTGCAAGTGCTTCAATATCGGCAACATCAAGTTTTGGATTTCCTATAGTCTCTGCAAATACAAGCTTAGTCTTTTCGTTTATTGCTGCCTTTACAAGCTCATGATCGTTTATGTCTACAAACTTAGTAGTTATACCATATGCCTCAAAGTCATGGAAAAGATCTATCGTTCCACCATACAAGCCTGTACTTACGACAATCTCATCTCCTGCCTGAGTGATATTTAATAAAGCACATGACACTGCTGCCATACCGGATGCACACGCCACCGATGCCATACCACCCTCAAGAACAGTCATCCTGTCTTCAAATGCTGCTATCGTCGGATTGCCAATTCTTGTATAAGAAAAACCGGGTGCTTTATTTGCAAACAGTTTTTCATGCTGTAAAGCTGATTCCTGATAAAATGCACTGGACTGGTAAATAGGTGTAAGCGTAGCTCCTGTAGCCTTATCTCCCGGTGCAGCACTATGTAATAATGCTGTATTAAATCTCATATTATTTATCACCTTTCCTACTAAACATATAATTCCTATCTCTTTAATATGAATTACTATGTCTAGTAATATACGCTACTTTAATGCAGTTGTCAAGATATAAATTCGCAATTACCTGATAATTATATTAAATTTTTTTGTGTGGAGCAAGTTTTTAGTTTTTTATATTTGGGACGAACACAAAAACAGAGGTCATTTTATAACCTCTGTTTTTGTATTTCCATATGCTATATTTATGCTATATTTCCTTACTTTCCCGCTGCCTTATCAAATTCAGCTAACACTTTGTCTGATGGCTTATTTGTGAGCAGGCTTACTATTATTATCACTGCCAGCGATACAAGAAATGCAGGTAATAATTCATATATATCTAATGCTCCTCCAAGTGGACGCACTAGATATTTCCATACAAATACCATCACTCCTCCTGCCACCATTCCTGATAACGCTCCCACAAGTGTGCTTCTTCTCCAGAATAACGCACAGAGCATTACTGCACCGAATGACGCTCCAAAGCCTGCCCATGCAAACGATACGATTCCGAATACGCTGGAATTTGGATTTCTTGCCATAAATATACTTACTATAGATATACCTATTATAGTAAGTCTTGCCGTAAACAGGCTTTTCTTTTCGTCCATCTCTACATGAAAGAAATCATGAAGTATATTCTGCGATACACCCGATGCTGCCGTAAGAAGCTGGCTGTCTGAGGTTGACATTGTCGCTGCCAATATTCCTGCAAGGATAACACCTGCTATAAGTGCCGCAAGTACACCATGTCTGCTTATAAGTCCGGTAATCCTTACGATAACAGTCTCACTGTCTGCAAGATTTTCAAGTGAACCTGCTTTTGTCATTGCAAGTCCTACAACACCGATAAATATACCAACTGTCATAGCTATAACAACCCATACACTTGCGATTCTTCTTGAAAGCGTGAGTTTTTTTTCATCCTCAATAGCCATAAATCTTACAAGAATATGCGGCATACCAAAATATCCGATTCCCCATGCAAGTGTTGACACTATTGAAATAAAACTAAAACTGTTTGATGTATTGTTTGCGGCATCAAATGTGTTATTTAATGAAAGATAACCCGGAAGTGACCTTGCATTGTCCATAACTGCCGCAAATCCACCTGCTGAATTGATACCATATGTAACGACTGTTACAAGTGCAAGTGACATTACGATACTCTGGATAAGGTCTGTCGTGCAGACTGCACCGAAACCGCCCATGATAGTATAACCTATGATAACAAGTGCTGACACTATCATAGCCGCCATATAATCAACACCAAATAATGTATGGAAAAGCTTTCCACAAGCTGCAAAGCCGGATGCCGTATATGGCACAAAGAATATTATGATAACAAGTGCCGCAATGGCATTGATGATATTTTTATTATCGTGATACCTTTTTGAAAAGAAATCAGGCACCGTAATAGCCCCGATATTACTTGAATATCTGCGAAGCCTTCTCGATACAAAGAACCAGTTAAGCCAAGTTCCAATTCCAAGACCGATTGCCGTCCATGCCGCACTGCATATTCCTGAAAGATATGCCACTCCCGGAAGTCCCATAAGAAGCCAGCTTGACATATCACTCGCCTCGGCACTCATCGCCGTAACAAAAGGTCCCATTTTTCTTCCACCGAGATAAAAATCCTCGGCATTATTGTTGTTCTTGCTGAAAGCAAAACCAACATACAGCATTGCTCCAAGATATACAACAATTGCTATGATAATACATACATTTGCACTCATTTAATAACTCTCCTCGTTTGTTTTATTTGAAATCTGATTTTATCAGACCACTCAACGAGATATATTATCACAAATTGTTATATTTGTCATTACATTTTGTAATACAAAGTGTAACAGTTCAGCCATAAAAAGATAATTGACAATATAATGAGCTTGTTCATTATATTGTCAATTATCTTTTTATGGTAGAATAGCCTTTCATTTATTGCATGAAATTAACAAAAGCTGCAAAGCAGCGGCTGACAGCTTGCTGGCAGGTTTATGAATGTAGTAAATGAAAGGCTAAACTGTTACACTTGACCGTATGAAAATCATTCTCCCGGACTGCTTGAAATAACCTTTCCCGTATTCCAAAGCATAACTGTCCTTTTGGCGGCATCCAGCCTTTCTTCTTCTGAATGAAAATCAATCGTAACTGAATGACAGCCGCATTCCATGCACATAACATAATAGCCGCAGCCACATTCTTCCTCTAATAAAGCTCCACCGTCACATAAAGGACAGTCATTGATGTCTAACATATCTTCAATATTCATAGTCTACCTCTTTTCTTTCCGCTATCTTCATAGCTGCTGTATTTTGTTCATTGTACCACAAATTTGCAGGAAAATTACGATTGCTTTCCATATGATATTTTATGTTCTGCCACCACCGACAAAACGTGAAATCGGTGGCATAAGTTTATTACGATAAAATTCATACTGTTTCTTCCGAGCTGTAAGCTCGGCTGTACAATTTGCTATGCTCTACTCCATTCGGACAAAGTTCTGCAATCAATTCATCTAATCTGCTCATGCATCTTCACCGCCTTCCTTTGATTCTGAATTTCTTGCATCTGTCAGCGATTCGTCATCCGTTATCTCCATGTCTTCTGTTTCTCCTAACAGTACCCTGTCAAAATCGCTCTGATACAGACGATCCTGCCTGACACGGTATTTTTCAAACTCACTCAGTGCATACTGCTCGGCAATTTTTGCAGAAATAGAACCTGCGTTGGTTAGAATTTCTTTCCTGCTCAACCGAAGAACACCTTCAAACTGCTCTGCCCAGTCCTCCATGGTCATTGGAACTTCTTCCTCGGCTCTCAACTCTGCCAAATCCAGATAGGCATTGACAATTCTCGCCATTGCTGAAAGTTCTTCCTTTGTCAGATAATTTTTAGCAACGACCACATCGAATTTCTGAATTTTGCCGTTCGGTGCATCCTTCCATGTAGTTAGACCCATATGTTCCTTTGTACTATCTGCACGATGATAGATGGTTTCTGCCGCTGTTTCACCATGAATCGCCCAATGAAGCTGATTCTGCACCCGTGCAAAAAACAGCCTTGTCGTTTGCGACTTTGCATCATAGTCAATGCTGGTAGCATATATATCTGTGATTTTTTGATAAAACCGCCGCTCCGAAAGACGAATTTCACGAATACGCTCTAACTGCTCTTTGAAATAATCTTTCGTCAGAACTGTTCCTCCGTTTTTCAGACGCTCGTCATCCATTGCAAAGCCCTTCACAGTAAATTCTTCAATAATATGGTTTGCCCATTTTCTGAACTGCACCGCACGAGGAGAATCCACCTTATTGCCCACTGCAATAATGGCACTCAGATTATAGTGATTCGTGTTATAGTTCTTGCCGTCTGCAGCAGTTATTCGAAATTTTCGAATAACTGAGTCTTCATCTATTTCACCATCAGCAAAAATTTTTTTTAGGTGATAATTAATTGTATGTGTTTCCACATTGTACAAAAGTCCCATCATCTTTTGTGTAAGCCACACATTTTCATCGAAGTACACAGCATTCACATCGCTTTTGCCGGTAGCAGTGATAAATGTAAGATATTCTGCTGCGGATGAGCGAACAATATCGACTCCTTGCTTTTCTTTTTTCATACACTCACCTCGATTTCTGCGATAATCTTATCAATCTCATCACGTAGCACCTGCTCACGGGCAACAATTTCCTTAATTTCTGCGTTCAGCTTCACGATGTCAATTTTCTCTCTGGTATCCTGAGCTTCAACATAAGTAGACACAGACAAATTATAAGCATTGTTTGATACTTCTTCATAGCTTGCCAGATGTGAAAAATACTCCACTTCTTCCCGCTTTGCAAACACATCTACAATACGGTCTATATTCTCCGGTGTCAGCTTATTATTGTTGGTAACCTCCACGCAATCGCTTGTGGCATCAATCTCACCGCTATTTATGTAATTACACAAGTTTTCGGAAATATAGCGATAAAACATCGTGCCAAGAACATAATTTTTGAAGTCCCAACCATCGACTGCTCCACGCTGTTCGTCTGCTATTGCCCATATTGCACGGTGCAGTTCATCTCGTTCCTGTTCCTTTTTGGTATCAACCATTCTCTTTTCCTCCGTTATTCTCTGATGTACTCTCGAAATCTTCTGAACAGAGAATTTCGAGATGGATTTTTGATATACAATGACATTTTCGCAGTGCATACACGGTGTGTACGACGAGAAAACGGAAACAATATATCGGAAATGCAGCCGAAATGACTCGTTTTGAGAAGATACCGAGAGTACATTCTGATATATCAACTATGTATTCATAATTTTTTATAACCGACTACCATATCAGCTCTCCATTATTTTGCCAACAAATATAGTGAAAGTATATCACGGAAATGTGATTTATTCAATTTGTATCATAATTGAATTATTTTCGCTGTAGCTAATTTGAAATATGTAGCATTTTGTTTTCTTTTTCAATAACCTAACCTCCCAATTTATTCATTTGTCAATTTTCCCGACTGCTTAGCTAATTTCTTTTCTTCTCTCTTTACTCTATGTTCTAATTTTCTAATATCTTCCGATGCGGGTAAATTTTCTGGCTTAATACCTCTCTGCCCCAGCATATCCCTGACTGACATATTATTTTCAACATGCTCAATAGTAATAGCCGTCTCACCCTGTAATTCTTCTTCAACATTATAATTTGTCATTTCAGTTGCAAGGTTCTTTGCAGCAATAGTAAGTGTTGGCAAAAAATCTGCAAGCGGCCTTTTTTCTTGCACTCCTAAATGTTCTTTCATTTGTTTTGTAGTGAATCTTCTTATTTTCGAGATGCAACAACTTCATCATTTCTTTTGTCATAAAAAATATAAATGTAGTATCATTATCGTAGAACAGTCGCAACCACGGAATCACCACAATTCCTCTTTTGCATGGATGTTATCGCTCCCGGCATCTCACATCAGGCATATTGATCAAATGTATATTTCATCTCCATCAATTCATCCTTACCGATCCTGGCGCATCTGCGGCACGGCGCAATGCGTAACTGTTCCCTATGTCCAGTGAAGTCATCATATTTAATTGTCGTGCTCCCCCAGAAGAAATGTTTTCCTGTGTGGACACATCTAAATTATAAAAGCAGGTTTTGAAAAATGGTAGACTATTTGTTCCGTTACAAATATTGAATTTATCACGGCTTATCGGAATATTTTTCCTGCATTCAAAAAGAGAAAGCTTATTCACTATGCTTTCTCTTCCCTTCAAAATATACATCTTGCACCACATATCAGTTCATATACTATTACATTTTTATATCGTACACCTACATTCTTCCTATAAGCCCAAATCTGCCAAACGCAAAATTGCATCTTTAAAGGCATTCTTTCACTATTGCAAATTTAAAGAAATTATTAATCAGAATCCATTCGATAAAGTCGAAATACGTTTTAGAGAACCAATTACTCTTCCCAAAACAATCCCTCTAGAAACTTTAGAAATCTTTCTGGCTACCATTTATAATCAATATACTTCTGCCACCACATCATATAAGAGAAAAAAGGCTCTTCGAGATATTGCAGTTACCGAGCTTTTATTTTCAACAGGAATGCGCATATCAGAACTATGCAACCTTACCCCTTCCGATGTCAACTTCAATGATACTATTGTACTTATATATGGTAAAGGTGCAAAAGAGCGTAAAATGCAAATAGGAAATGCAAATGTCAAAAAAATATATTATCCACAAAATATCCTCGAAATAAATTCAATTTTTAACTTCTGTCCCTAAATGACTGATAATCAAGTATTATCAGTCATTTATTCTAAAATCAACCTCTAAAGCACCGATATATACTTTGTATTTTTACAATTTCATATCAAAGCCTCGCTTAAATGTTTCTCCATACTGTCCCATCGTTACAGTCAATGAGTTGTCAATTTCTTCTCTTGTAATTCCATCCAACGCACCTGTTTTTATCTCCTTTCCAGGTTTCCATGTCGGATCTGCTGCCTTTGCCGCATTATAAAAAGCTTTGTTATACTGTCTCTCATATTGTTCTAAAGTCCAGGTTCCCTTTAATCTATCTTGTTTTTGAACACTCTTTTGATAATGATAAAACACATCTGAGCGCTTGGTGGTATCTCCATTTGCAATTCCATTTTCTTCAAGAAACTCTCTTTTCGCATTGTCAAACATTTCCTGTCTGCTTTTTTCAGAAATATCAATAATCACATGTCTCTTAGAAATCGGAATATCCGTTGCATCCATACCAGCAAGACCAGTTACCGGAGAAATATAGTCCCCGTCTTTATCATAGTTCTTCATAAGATTCTTTATAGCTAATGGATTCGTATACATCATTCCATTACCATCTTTCATCATCTTACTTATAACCTTTTGGTACTGTTTACTATTTGTGTTAATGCCTGCCGCTTTCAACTGTGATTGTACCGCACTACTATTAAGCTTTGAAAGTCGAAAACTCCCTATTGGATTTTGCGCCGTTTGTCCAAATGATTTTTGAAATAAGAATGCATAATCTGCAATTTTTGACATAAAGTAACCTCCTTGTCTATCTCCACATTACAAATTCATTTGTCTGCTTTTTTAGTATATATCGGCATAATTACCTCAAGCGTGAACTTTATTGTGGCACAATTAACATTACATAGTGCCTAAAAATCAATCAACTTCAAAAAGATGCGGCAAATCGTTATTAATCTGTCGCATCCGCTTATGAAAATACATCGCTTTTCTCCTCAAAGAAATATATCTTATCGTTTTAATTTTCGATATTCGCTCGGATTAATTCTATAGCGTTCCTTAAACACTCTATTAAATGTTCTCTGGCTGTCAAAACCACTATCCAAACAGATGTCAAGGATTGTATCGCTGGAATTCACTAACCTTGTACATGCATAGCCCAATCTGGCATCATTAAGATACTGATTGAAATTGCGATGAAATGTTTTAGAAAATACTCGTGACAAGACATACTTACTTACTCCAAGATCATGCGCCATCTCCTCTAGAGAAAATTTTTTTCTAAAATTTCCTGATATATATGATACCGTTCGGTATATCAAATCATCGCTTCCCACACAACTTTTTTCCACCAATTCCATTTTTCCTATACATCTTGCCAGCACAATTTGAACATAAGCTTGAACAATCATGGGGTCTTTTTTCTGCATTTGGATAATTGCCTGAATTGCATTATAAACATCCGGTTCGATCTGCCCCGCACGAATAACCGGATATTCAGGAGCATATCCTTGTATTTTATCTTCAAATACTCCTGCAAAAGAAGACGGAACCAAGATATAATCTGCCCGGCTTGTTTCTTCTGAAAACACTTGATAATGATGAATAATATCGGAAAAAACAAATCCGATATCACCCTTTTCCATATGATATAGTTCCTGCCCCACTCCCATCTCAAGTGTTCCTTCCGTTACGCACACAATCTCCAAT
>ERZ824598.958-NODE-958-length-41102-cov-4.765635_pt1 | contig 41102 bp, 35 predicted proteins | sample MGYA00519934_ERZ824598 | MGnify/ENA primary metagenome ERZ824598 (study PRJEB31778, sample SAMEA3449177) | human gut metagenome | biome: human gut; feature: human-associated habitat; material: faeces | place: United Kingdom | collected 2010/2012 ...
GGTTGAGCTGGTTCGCTTCGGATGCGCCCGGATCGTAGTCGATGGACACGATGTTGGCTTCCGGATGCAGGCGGCGAATCTTGCCGAACATGCCTCGACCGGTCACGTGGTTCGGCAGGCAGGCGAACGGCTGCGCACAAATCACGTTCGGGCAGCCGGATTCGATGAGCTCAAGGATTTCCGCAGTTAGCAGCCAGCCTTCACCAGCCTGCACGCCCACGGAAGTGACCTCGTCGGCCTTCTTCACGAGTTCCGGCATCGGCAAGTCCTGGGAGAACTTGCCGTGCGCCAAATCGATCGCCTTGCGTACAGGAGCGTTATACAAGTCAAGCGCCTTGCGCATCAGCGCGTAGCCAAGCTTGTTGCCGCCCATGCCGAGGTAATGCTCGTTCCAGTCGGAAATGTACGGGCGGGTGGTCATGAATTCCATGATGCCCGGCACCACAGCCTCGCAATTCTGCGATTCGATCACGTCGACCACATGGTTGTTGGCGTCCGGCTGGTACTTGACGAGAATCTCGCCCACCACGCCGACGCGCACCTTGCGCGGTTCGTCCTTCAACGGCAGTGCGTCGAACGATTTGACGATTTCTTTGACGAGCGTCGAATATGGCAGGTATCCCTTGCCAATGAACTTACTTGCCGTCTTCGAGCGACCGTGGTTCTCGAGCGTTTCACGCACGATGGTGTTCCATGTCTTATACAGCTGATTCGCACTGCCCGGCGTCACCTCGTACGGGCGCACGCGGTACAGGCATTTCATCAGCAGGTCGCCGATGATGAGCGCCTTGATGACGCGATGAAGCAATGCCGGCGTCGCTTTGAAGCCCGGATTGTCTTCAATGCCCTGCGTGGAAATGGCGATCACTGGAATTTGCGGATATCCGGCATCGATCAGCGCCTTGCGAATCAGGCCGAAATAGTTTGTGGCTCGGCACATGCCGCCGGTCTGCGTGATGGCGAGCGCCACATGGTCGGGATCGTACTTGCCCTTGACGATGGCGTCGACGAGCTGGCCGATGACCATGATCGCCGGGTAGCAGGCGTCGTTGTTGACGTACTTGAGGCCCGCGTCGATGGCGGCGCGGTCGTCGTTTTGCAGTACCTCGAAATTGTAGCCGTGGTAGCGGAAGATGGGCTCGAGAATGTCGAAGTGGATGGGGCTCATCTGGGGGGCGAGGATGGTGTAGTGCTGCTTCTGCATCTCCTTGGTGTAGTAGACGCGCTCAAACGGCTGCACGTGCGAAGTCGAGTGAATGCCGCGCTCGCGCCGCATGGCGACGGCGGCGAGCAGCGAGCGGATGCGGATGCGCACCGCGCCGAGGTTGTTGACCTCGTCGATCTTGAGGCAGGTGTAGAGCTTGCCGCCCTGCTCCAAAAGCTCGCAGACCTCGTCGGTCGTGACGGCGTCAAGGCCGCAGCCGAACGAGTTGAGCTGAATGAGCTCAAGATCGTCGCGCCCGCAGACGAATTCCGCCGCGGTGTAGAGGCGGGAGTGGTAGACCCACTGGTCGTTCACGCGCACGGGGCGCTTGGGGGTAAAGTTAATGGGGAGGCAGTCCTCAGTCAGCACCGTCAGGCCGTAGGCCGCGATGAGCTCGGGGATGCCGTGGTTGATCTCGGGGTCGACGTGGTAGGGACGTCCGGCGAGCACAATGCCGCTGCCGCCGTTTTTCTCCATGTCGGCGAGTGCCTTCGCGCCCGCGGCGCGGACGTCGGCCTTGGCCCTGCGTTGCTCTTCCCACGCGAGGTGGGCGGCATGGCGCGTTTCCTTTTCGGGAATGTTCCATACTTCCTTACAGAACTGGGCGAGGCGGTCGGACGCGACCTTCTCATTTGTAAAAGCGAGGAAGGGGTGGAGATAACGTACAGAGCCATCGGTCACGGCTTCGACGTTGTTCTTGATATTTTCGGGATACGAGACGACAATCGGGCAGTTGAAGTGGTTCTGCGCGCCCGGCACCTCCTGATGCTCGTAGAACACGCAGGGATGGAAGATGGTCTTGATGCCGTGGTCGATGAGCCACTGAGCGTGTCCGTGGGCGAGCTTGGCGGGATAGCACTCGGATTCCGACGGGATGCTCTCCATGCCCAGCTCGTAGATCGCGCGCGTGGAGAACGGGGAGAGAATGACGCGGAAGCCCAGATCGCGGAAGAACGTCGCCCAGAACGGATAGTTTTCGTACATGTTCAGTACGCGCGGAATGCCGATCTCGCCGCGCGGCGCATTTTCCGGCTCGAGCGGGGGATAGGCGAACATACGCTCGCGCTTGTAGGCGAAGATATTTTCGCCGGGTTTGGCAGCGCTTTCGCCGCGCAGGGCTTTTTCGCAGCGGTTGCCGCTCACATGGCGGCGGCCGCCGGGGAAGACGCTGACCGTGAGCATGCAGTGGTTCTGGCAGCCCTGACAGCGTGCGGCAGAGGTCTTGTACGTGAGCTGCTCGATCTCCTCAAGCGGGAGCATTGTGCTCTGCTGCCCGTGGTAGCGGTCGCGCGCGAGCAGTGCCGCGCCGAACGCGCCCATGATGCCCGCGATGTCGGGACACGTGACCTGCGCGCCGGAGATGCGCTCGAACGCGCGCAGCACGGCCTCGTTGAAGAACGTGCCGCCCTGTACGACGACGTGCGAGCCGAGCTCGCTCGCATCGGAGAGCTTGATGACCTTATAAAGAGCGTTCTTGATGACGGAGTAGGCAAGGCCGGCGGAGATATCGGACACGCTTGCGCCCTCTTTCTGCGCCTGTTTGACGTTGGAGTTCATAAACACCGTGCAGCGCGTGCCGAGGTCGACAGGGGCCTTGGCAAAGAGCGCCTCGTGCGCGAACTCCTGCGCCGTCATGCCAAGGGAGTTGGCGAAATTTTCAAGGAACGAGCCGCAGCCGGACGAGCAGGCCTCGTTCAGAAGCACCGTGTCGACCGCGCCATCCTTGAGCTTGATGCACTTCATGTCCTGCCCGCCGATATCGAGCACGCAGTCGACCTTCGGGTCGAAGAACGACGCGGCGGTGCAGTGGGCGATGGTCTCGACCTCGCCCTCGTCGAGCGAGAACGCGGACTTGAGCAGCGTTTCGCCGTAGCCTGTGGAGCAGGAGCGCGCAATATGCGCGCCCGCGGGAAGATGCTCGCGCAGCGTATGTACCGCCTGCATGGCGGTCTGGATGGGATTGCCCTGATTGTTGGCGTAGAACGAGTACAAAAGCTCGCCCTTTTCGCCAACGAGCGCGAGCTTTGTCGTGGTCGAGCCCGCGTCGAAGCCGAGGAAGCAGTCGCCCTGATACGTCGCCAGGTCGCCGCGCGGCACGACTGCCGTGTGGTGACGGGTGCGGAAGGCCTCGAGGTCGGCTTCGTCTTCAAAGAGCGCCGGCAGGCGCTTCAATTCAAAGTCCATCTGCACGCCGCTGTCGAGACGCTTGATGAGCGCGCTGAGCGGCTGCGCCTTGGCGGGCGTTTCGTCGATGGCCGCGCCGGTGGCGGCGAAGAGATGGGAATTTTCGGGGTCGATGGTCGTCTCGTCCGTCAGCTTCAGCGTGCGGATGAACGCGGCCTTGAGTTGGGGGAGGAAGTGCAGCGGCCCACCTAAGAACGCGACATGGCCGCGGATGGGCTTGCCGCAGGCAAGGCCCGAAATGGTCTGGTTGACGACCGCCTGGAAGATCGAGGCGGCGAGGTCGGCCTTCGTCGCACCCTCGTTGATGAGGGGCTGAATGTCCGTCTTGGCGAACACGCCGCAGCGCGCGGCGATGGGGTAGATCTGCTGATAGTGCGCGGCCTCGCGGTCGAGACCCGAGGCATCGGTCTGCAGCAGGGCGGCCATCTGGTCGATAAACGAGCCGGTGCCGCCGGCGCAGACGCCGTTCATGCGCTCTTCGAGCCCGCCTTTGAAGTAGATGATCTTGGCATCCTCACCGCCGAGTTCGATGGCGACATCCACCTGCGGCGCGACGCGCTCGAGCGCCTGCGCGACGGCGACGACCTCCTGCACAAAGGGGATGCCGAGCGCCTTGGCAAGGTTGATCGCGCCGGAGCCGGTGGCGCGCAATTCGAGCGCGCACTCGCCGAGCGCTGCGCGCGCCTGCTTGAGTAAGTTGGACAGTGCGCGCTGTGTGTGGGACAGATGGCGCTGGTACTGCCCGAAGATCATTTGTCCGTTTTCATCCAGCACGACGAGCTTGACCGTGGTGGAGCCTACGTCGATGCCTGCTTGATACGTTTTCATGGGGAACCTCTCTTTTCATGTCGATGCGATTTGGCGGTAAAAGAGTCCCGCCGGATTTTCAGATTGTTATTATAATTGTATGCCGCAAAAGGACAAGAAGTAAAGTTTAGGGTCTGTTAAGAAAATGAACAAAAATTTACAAATATTTTTGGCTTGACATACCTCACAACTCTATGTATACTACAAGCATAGATACTCTATGTATCATCGGAGGTGCAACATGAAGAAAAAGAGCATTGACCACACGCAGCTTCTACTGCTCAAGCTCCTCTCGACCGAGGACATGTACGGCTACCAGATCATTTTAGAGCTGGCGCGCCGCTCGAGCAATGTCTTCGAGATGAAGGAGGGCACGCTCTACCCTGTGCTGCACGGGATGGAGCGCGAGGGGTATGTGGAAGCCTATGAAAAGGCGGCGCCCACCGGTCGGATGCGCAAGTATTATCACCTGACGCGTGCCGGCCGGGCCGCGCTCACAGAAGAGGAGAAAGCCTGGCAGGAGTACAGCGGCGCGGTGAACGCCGTGCTGCACTTTGCGTAAAAAAGGGTGAGGCTATGAACAGAAACGAATACTGTGACCGCGTGCTCGCGCAGGTCGGGCGATTGACGACCGACGAGGCGAACGATCTGAGAAATGAGCTCGCCGGTCACATCGAAGACCACGCCGAAGCGCTGGTCGAGCACGGCTATACGGAAGAGGACGCCGCTGCGCGCGCCGTGGAGCTGATGGGCGACCCGGAGGAGACGGGCAAAGCCCTGCGCGAACAGTACCGACACTTCTGGCTCGTCATCGTGCAGCGCATCGCGATTTTCGTCACGGTCATCGCCTGTGTGCAGGGCTTTTTCATGCTGCCGATGCTCAGCGGCGTGTACGAGAGCATCCGCGAGCGCGTGAGTCCGGCGGTGAACAGTATTTCATGGGAAGAGCTCGACGGCGCGGCAGACCTGCACGAGCGCATCCTCGTCGGGGACGATATCGTGCAGCTGAACCGCATCGAATACGGTGTGCGCGAGGGAGAGCGGCAGGCGGTGCTCTGGGTGAGCAGCTATGACCGCATTCCGGGGCGAAAGGTCTATGAGCGTTTGATCGAGACAATGTTGCTGCAAAGTGAACGCGGCGAGACGATGTACGGGGAAGACAGCATCCGGTATTCCAGCTGCTGGGGCAGCAGCGGCAGCTTGTACGTGCACAGCGGCCAGCACACCGTGCCGCTTGAAGTGGGCGATACTTACGTGACATTCGTCTACGACCGCTTCGGCGAGCGCATCGAGACGAGGATCGAGCTTCCGGAAGGGGGAACGCAGCCATGAAAAAGCAGAAGATCGAAAAGCGGCCGACGAGAGCGCGCCGCGCGGTCAAGAGCGTTGTCATCATGCTCTGCGCGCTGCTCATCTGCAATATGCTCGGCGGCGGACACCTGACGCGCGCCATGGCCCTGCGCGACGGCGAACAGCGCTACGGCGTGTATGAAAAGACGCACGAGATCACATCCCTTCCCGCCAAGAACATCTATAAGACGCTGCGCGTTACGCTGATGGCCAGCGAGAATGTGACCTATTGCGGCACGAGCCATTTCTACACCTTGCTTGGCTGGCAGGACGATTTCGGTGTGCCGCTTGACTGCTCAGACGGTGAGAGCATTCACGCGGGCTGGTGGGATATGGTGCGCAACGGCGTAAGGGATATCTTTTACTGGGGACGCGTCGACGATGCCGCGGTCGATAGCGTCGTGATCGAGCGATACCGCGCGGTTTCACAAGATGAAAACGGGGATTACACCTTTGAGAAACGTGAAGCATTCGCCGCTGAGTTGATCGAAGACGGCGATTATCGGTATTTCCTCACTGGCGGAGTGGCGACAGAGGCCAACTATGGCGACTATGGATGGGATCGGGTGTATTTTGTCGGATACGACGCCTCGGGCGCAGAAGTGCTGCGCTATGAGATCGAGCGGCAGATGAGCACTATGTTCGCTTAAAAGGAAATCGGAGTGCGCTGCGGCATCGCCGCGGCGCTCTTTTTGCCAAATAGTAAACAAAGATGAACTTTCGGTGAATTCTCGACCGCGCCGGTTGACGGAAAAAAGCCAAAATGATATCCTACTCTGGAATTCTTATTCATTCATTTCCTCAGAAAGAAGGCAGATTATGCTGAAGCTGCAACGAATCGTCAAGGATTACCAGGCGGGCGACACCACCGTTCACGCCCTGCGCGGCGTGAGCTTACAGTTCCGCGAGAGCGAGTTTGTCGCCATCCTCGGCCATTCGGGCTGCGGCAAGACGACGATGCTCAACATCATCGGCGGTCTCGACCACTATACGAGCGGCGATCTCATCATCAACGGCAAGTCGACGAAGGACTTTTCCGACGCCGACTGGGACAGCTACCGCAACCACTCCATCGGCTTTGTCTTCCAGAGCTACAACCTCATTCCGCACCAGACGGTGCTGAGCAATGTGGAGCTGGCGCTCACGCTCTCGGGCGTGAGCAAGAGCGAATGCCGCGAGCGTGCAAAAAAGGCGCTTGAGAGCGTGGGCCTTGGCGACCAGCTCGACAAAAAGCCGAACCAGATGTCCGGCGGCCAGATGCAGCGCGTCGCCATCGCGCGAGCGCTCGTCAACGATCCGGACATTCTGCTCGCCGACGAGCCGACCGGCGCGCTCGACAGCGAGACGAGCGTGCAGGTGATGGAGATCTTGAAGAACATCTCCAAGGACCGCCTCATCATCATGGTCACGCACAACCCCGAGCTCGCCGAGACCTACGCGAGCCGCATTGTGCGCTTAAAGGACGGCGAGATCGTGGACGACAGCGCGCCGTATGAGGAGACCGTGGAAGAAAAGCCCGCCGCGGGCAAGAGCAAAAAGACCTCAATGAGCTTTGGCACGGCGCTGTCGCTGTCGCTCAACAACCTGATGACGAAAAAGGGACGGACGTTTTTAACGGCCTTTGCCGGCAGCATCGGTATTATCGGCATCGCGCTCATTCTGTCGCTGAGCAATGGCATCCAGACCTATATCGACCGTGTGCAGGAGGATACGCTATCGAGCTATCCCTTGACCATCGAGGCTGAGAGCATGGACATGTCCAGTATGGTGACAACGATGATGGGCGTTCATTCGCCGGACGAGGACGGAGACGGCGGACACGACCTCGACGCTGTGTACTCCAACAACATCATGTACGACATGATGAGCTCGTTTGCCTCGGCGGAGACGCAGACGAACAACTTGAAGGATTTCAAGACCTACCTCGAGGGCGACAACGAGCTTTCAAGCCACATCAGCTCCATTTCCTATGACTACGACCTCGGCATGAGCATCTACGCCAAGGACACCGACGGCAAAGTCTTCAAGTCCGACGTGACGGAGCTTTTGCAGACCTGCATGAGCGAGCTCTACGGCGGTGATTACAGCAGCTATTTCGAGCGCTTCGGCTCGGCCTACTCCGCGATGGAGACCTGGGGGCAGATGCTCCCGCCGCAGGATAGTGAGAGCGGCGAGCTCGTGGGCGACCTCCTGCACGAGCAGTATGACCTCATTTACGGCTCCTGGCCGCAGAATTATGACGAGGTCATGCTCATCGTCAACAAGGACAATGAAATTTCCGACCTTGTCATCTATTCGCTCGGTCTGAGTGCGCAGGATGAGGTCGTGGAGTCGATGCAGCACATGCTCGACGGATCGGAATTCGACACGAAGGACATCCAGAGCTGGAGCTATGAAGACCTCTGCGATATGAGCTTCAAGATCGTCCTGCCCGCCGAGCGCTACCAGTACGACTCTGCGAGCGGCACATATACCGACGTCAGCACGACGGATACGGGGCTCGACTTCCTCTATAACTCCGACGATGTCGGCACGCGCGTGAAGATCGTCGGCATCCTGCGTCCGAATGAGAACGCGGTATCCTCGATGCTCTCCGGCGCGATCGGCTATACGTCTGCGCTGACGGACTATCTCGTCGAAAAGGCGGGACAGACCGAGATTTTACGCAAGCAGAAGGCCGACCCCGCGACCGACGTCATCCTCGGCCTGCCGTTCCTGACCGATGACTACTCCGTGAGCGACGAGCAGAAGGAAGCGGACGTGACGGACTATCTCGAAACGCTTTCCGTCACCGAGCGCGCCGCAGCCTACACCGCGATGATGAGCGTGCCGAGCGAGAAATACCTCTCCGCCATCGTGGACCAGCAGATGGGCTCGCTCGACCGCGCGAGCATCGAGCAGATGGTCATTTCGACCTACGCCCAGCAGATGAGCGTGGATGAGGCGACCGTCAAGTCCTACATCGCGCAGATGGGCGACGAGACGCTTTTCGGCTACGTGGAGCAGTCCATCCGCGAGCAGGTGACGGAGCAGTACGCCGCGGGTGTGCAGGCGAGACTTTCCAACATGACGAGCGACCAGCTCGCCATGGCGCTTGACTTAGCGCTCGAAAAGTCGCCCGCTGTCACGCCGCTGACGAGCGAGCAGTACAACTGGCTCTACGACAACTACATGCCCGCGACGGTCTCGAACGGCACGTATGAGGACAATTTGAAGCTGCTTGGCGATGTGAACCTCGCGAGCCCCAAGACCATCAACATCTACGCCTCGACCTTTGCCGACAAGGACGCCATCGCCAATGCGATCGAGCAGTACAACAGCAGCGTTTCCGAGGACGACCAGATCGATTACACCGACTATGTGGCGCTTCTGATGAGCTCGGTCACGACGATCATCAACGCCATCAGCTATGTGCTTATCGCATTCGTCGCGATCTCGCTCGTCGTGTCGAGCATTATGATCGGCATCATCACGTATATCTCGGTCCTCGAGCGCACGAAGGAGATCGGCATTCTGCGCGCCATCGGCGCGAGCAAGCGCGACATCTCGCGCGTGTTCAACGCGGAGACGCTCATCGAGGGCTTCTGCTCCGGTGCCATCGGCATCGGCATCACGCTATTGCTGATCATCCCCATCAACCTCGTCGTGCACCACTTGACGGGTATCGAGAGCCTGAACGCCATCTTGCCGGTGGCGGGCGGCGCGGCGCTCGTGGTCATCAGCATGGCGCTCACGTTTATCGCGGGCCTCATCCCCTCCGGTATCGCCGCGCGCAAGGACCCTGTCGAAGCGCTGCGCACCGAATAACACGATATTTGACCTTCAAAAAGGACGTTTTCCGACGGAAAACGTCCTTTTTCTCTTTTACCGCGATTTTACAAAAGGCGACTTTCTGATTTTACAACCTGCCTTTATGATGGCAAATGTAGCAAGGAACAACATCTTAGAAAAATTGAAAGGAAGTATTTCAAATGAAAAAGTTTCTCACTCTTGCGCTGACCGCTGTCATGGCGCTGAGCCTGCTGACCGCCTGCGGCAGCAAGAACGACAACAGCGCCGACACCAACACTGACGGCAGCAACACCGAAACGACCCTCTCCGGCACCGTCTCGACCGACGGCTCCACCTCGATGGAAAAGGTCATCAACTCTCTTGGCGAATCCTTCATGGCCATGAACAAGGACGTGAAGTTCACCTATAACCCCACCGGCTCGGGCTCCGGCATTCAGGCCGTTAGCGAAGACCGCTGCGACATCGGCCTTTCGAGCCGCGCGCTCAAGGATGACGAAAAGGCCTCCGGCCTTGTTGAGACCGTCGTCGCGCTCGACGGCATCGCCATTGTCGTGAATCCCGAGAACCCTGTCTCCGATCTCGACGTTGACACCATCGCCAAGATCTACACCGGCGAGATCACCAACTGGAAGGATGTCGGCGGCAACGACGCCGAGATCGTGCTCATCGGCCGTGAGGCCGGCTCCGGCACGCGTGACGGCTTCGAGTCCATCACCGACACCAAGGACGCCTGCCAGTACCGTCAGGAGCTCACCTCCACGGGCGACGTCATCAACACCGTGTCCCAGAACCCCGACGCCATCGGCTATGCCTCCCTCTCCGCGGTCGGCGACAGCGTCAAGGCGCTGACAGTCGGCGGTGTGGAAGCCACGGAGGCGACCGTCAAGGACGGCAGCTATGTGGTCCAGCGTCCGTTCGTGCTCGTCACGAAGGAGGACACCGAGCTTTCCCCCGCGGCACAGGCCTTCTTCGACTACGCGCTGTCCGCTGACGCGGCAAGCATCATCGCCGCTGCCGGTGCGGTCGCAGCCAACTAACAGAACACAGGAACCATCACGGGAGGCGGCGTGAGCCGTCTCCCGCTGACAGCAAAAAGAGGAAACAATTATGGCGCAGAGGAAAAAAATGTTTGAAGCCGTCGTCCACGGTATTTTTCTGCTTCTCGGCCTTATTACGGTCGGATGCGTGCTGCTGATCACGGTGTATCTCATCATCTCCGGCATCCCGGCCATTCAGAAGATCGGCCTTGTGCCGTTTCTCACGGGCAAGGTGTGGTCGTCGACGTCGGCGGAGCCGAAGTACGGCATTCTGCCCTTTATTTTAACGAGTGTTTACGGCACGGCAGGCGCGATCGTCCTCGGCGTGCCCATCGGTTTTTTGACGGCGGTGTACCTCTCCAAGGTCGCGCCCAAGATGGTCCGCACCGTGCTGGAGGCCGCCGTCAGCCTGCTCGCGGGGATCCCGTCGGTCGTGTACGGCCTTGTCGGTATGCTGGTGCTCGTGCCTGCCATCCGCAAGACGTTCCACCTGCCGGACGGCGCAAGCCTGTTTGCGGCCATCATCGTGCTGGCCGTCATGATCCTGCCGTCGATCATCAAGGTGAGCGTCACGGCGCTCGAGGCCGTTCCGCATGAATATGAGGACGCCTCGCTTGCCCTCGGTGCGACTGAGGTCGAGACCTATTTCCGCGTCTCCGTTCCGGCGGCAAAGAGCGGCATTGCCGCGGCGGTCGTGCTCGGCGTGGGCCGCGCCATCGGCGAAGCAATGGCCGTGATGATGGTCTCGGGCAACGCGCCGAACATGCCTGACTCGATCTTTGAGAGCGTCCGCTTTCTCACGACGGCGGTCGCGAGCGAGATGTCGTATTCGAGCGGCTTGCAGCGTCAGGCGCTCTTTTCCATCGCGCTCGTGCTGTATCTTTTCATCCTGCTCATCAATGCGGCGCTCAACTTCTTCTTAAAGCGCGACAAGGAGGGTAACTGATGCTGAAAATGCAGTCCTCGGCCCGCCGCAAGGCCTATATCACGGCGATGAAGCTCCTGATGGGCGTCGCCGCAGTATTGACTTGCGCGCTCGTAGTCGGTATGATTGGTTATATATTGGGCAACGGCATTCCGAACATCACATGGGAGATGCTCTCCACCGCGCCGAGCTATCTTGCCAACCGCGTCGGCATCCTGCCGGACATCCTGAGCACGCTCTACATCGTCATCGCGACGCTTTTAATCGTGCTGCCGCTCGGCGTGGGCGCGGCCATCTACTTAAATGAATACGCCGCGAACAAAAAGCTCGTCTCCATCATCGAATACGCGTCCGAAACGCTCTCCGGTATCCCGTCGATCATCTACGGCCTTGTCGGCATGCTGATCTTCTGCAAAAACGGCACGTCGCTTCTTGCGGGTGCGCTGACGCTGACGATCATGAACCTGCCGACCATCATGCGAACGACACAGGAGAGCCTCAAGACCGTACCGCAGAGCTACCGCGAGGGCGCGTTCGGCCTGGGCGCGGGCAAATGGCGCACCATCCGCACGGTGGTGCTGCCAAGCTGCGTGGACGGTATCGTGACGGGCTGTATCCTGTCGATCGGACGCATCCTCGGCGAGTCGGCGGCGCTCTTATTCACGGCGGGCTCGGCGCACATGCTCTACAACTTCTTTGAGGGCATGCACAACGCGGGCGCGACGCTGACGGTGGCGCTGTACTTCTACGCCAAGGAGTCGAGCGATACGGGGGTGGTGTTCGCCATCGCGGCCATTTTGATGCTGCTGACGATGCTCATTAACCTCATCGCCGATCTGGTCGGCCGATACTTCAGGAGGAAACAGCAATGATACGACCTGTCAACGGAAGCGGCATGAAGCGCATGGCGCTCTTAAATGACCTTTCCTGCTTCGGCAAGTGCTCGCTGAGCGTGGCCATGCCCATCCTCTCTTCCTACGGGGTGGAGACGGTACCGCTGCCGACGGCCATTTTATCGACGCACACGGCGGACGGCTTCGGCAGCTACGTCATGCGCGATATGACGGACGAGATGAAGGCCTTTGCCGCGCACTGGAGACAGCTTCAAATCAAATTCGACGGCATCTGCACGGGCTTTTTCGGCTCGGTGGAGCAGATGCATTTTGCAAAAGATTTCCTCCGCGACTTTGCGGGGGAGGATACCATCGTTGTGGTCGACCCCGTGCTCGGCGACAACGGCGCGCTGTACGGCTGCTTTACCGAAGAGTACGTGCAGGCGATGCGCGCGCTGTGCGAGAGCGCACAGCTCATCACGCCCAACCGCACGGAGGCGGCGCTTCTCGCGGGCTGCGAAATGGACGCACCGATAGAAACGCTTCTTAAAGCGCTCACGGTGGAAAATGTCATCATCACCGGCGTCCACCGCGGGGAGGAGATCGGCTACTGCGCGCGGCTGAACGGGCAGTATATGGAAATTTTCAAGCCCTGCCTTCCGCAGACGCTGCATGGCACGGGTGATGTGTTCGTTTCCGCCCTGTGCGGCGAGCTGATGAACGGTAAAGACATGCCGCAAGCCCTGAAAGACGCGGCGGAATTCTGCGACGACTGCGTGCAGAAAACGGCAAAACGCGGCGAGAGCCACTGGTACGGCCTCGCCTTTGAAGACAAATTGAAAGAGGGGAGAGGGCTATGAACAACATCCTTTCCGTTGAGAACCTGTGTCTGTGGTACGGGAGCCATCAGGCGCTCAAGGACATCAACATTGAAATTCCCGAAAAAAGCATTACGGCGCTCATCGGCCCGAGTGGCTGCGGCAAGTCGACGTTTTTAAAGACGCTCGACCGCATGAACGATTTGATCCCCGATGTGAAGATCACGGGCAGCGTCCTCTATAAGGGCGAGGACATTTTTGACTCGTCCGTCGATGTGAGCGAGCTTAGGCGTCAGGTGGGTATGGTGTTCCAGAAGCCGAACCCCTTCCCGATGAGCATTTACGACAACATTGCCTACGGTCCGCGCACGCACGGCGTGAAGAACAAGGCAAAGCTCGATGAGATCGTTGAAAAATCCCTGCGCGGCGCGGCGATTTGGGACGAGGTCAAGGACCGCCTGAAGAAAAACGCGCTCGGCCTCTCCGGCGGCCAGCAGCAGCGCCTTTGCATCGCCCGCGCGCTCGCGGTCGAGCCCGAGGTGTTGCTGATGGACGAGCCGACAAGTGCGCTCGACCCCATTTCGACGTCGAAGATCGAAGAGCTCGCGATGGAGCTCAAGGAGAAGTACACCATCGTCATCGTCACGCACAACATGCAGCAGGCGGTGCGTATTTCCGACCACACGGCGTTCTTCCTGCTCGGCGAGCTCGTAGAGTACGGCGAGACGGAGAAGCTCTTCTCCCAGCCGCAGGACAAGCGGACAGAAGATTACATCACGGGGAGGTTCGGTTAAATGAGAAGCCGGTTTGATGAACAGCTTGCGCTTTTGAACCGCGAGCTCATTGAGATGGGCGCGCTGTGCGAGGAGGTCATCGCCCTTTCGGCACAGGCGTTGACGGAGGGCAACGCGGAGCTGGCCGCGCGCGTCGCACCGCTCGATCAGGAGATCGACCGCAAGGAGCGCGAGATCGAGTCGCTGTGCCTAAAGCTTCTTTTGCAGCAGCAGCCCGTGGCAAAGGACCTGCGCCAGATCTCGGCGGCGCTCAAGATGATCACGGACATGGAGCGCATCGGCGACCAGGCCGAGGATATTGCCGAGATCATCACGTTCCTCGGCGGGCGCGGTGCGGAAAACAGTAATCTCCTGCGCGAGATGGCGCGCTCGACCATCAAGATGGTGACCGAGAGCGTGGATGCCTACGTCAAGCACGACACAGCGCTTGCCGACCAGGTCATCGCCGAGGACGACACCGTGGACGACTATTTCGCGCGCGTGAAGAAGGACCTCATCAAGCGCATCGCGCAGGACCCTGATGATGGTGAATTCGCACTCGACCTGCTGATGATCGCCAAGTATTTTGAGCGCATCGGCGACCATGCGACGAACATCGCCGAATGGGTCATTTTCTCTGTGACAGGAGAGCACAAGGAGGGGTAAAGTATGATCTGGTGCGTGGAAGACGATGCCAGTATCCGCGATATCGAGGTATATGCCCTGCAATCGACCGGCTTTGAGGCCAAGGGCTTTGAAGACGGTACCTCGTTCTGGGAGGCGCTGCGCACGGGAAGACCCGAGCTTGTCGTGCTCGATGTGATGCTCCCCGGCGTCGACGGGATGGAGCTGCTGCGCCGCATGCGCGCGGACGCGGCGCTTTCCGATATCCCTGTCGTCATGGCGACGGCCAAGGGCGCGGAATACGACAAGATCCGCGGTCTCGACCTCGGTGCGGACTACTATCTGACAAAGCCGTTCGGCGTGATGGAGCTCGTCTCCTGCGTCAAAGCGGTGCTGCGCCGCTGTGGCACGAAGACGGCAGCCCAGCTGCGCTGCGGCGGTCTGGTGCTCGACGAAGAGAGCCACACCGTCACGGCGGATGGAGAGAGCGTCGCGCTGACATACAAGGAATTCGAGTTGCTGCGCCTGTTCCTCTCCCATCCTGGCACGGCGTTTTCACGCGACCAGCTCATGGCGGACGTGTGGGGCACGGACTACTGCGGCGAGACGCGCACGGTGGACATGCACATCCGCACGCTGCGGCAGAAGCTCGGCGCGTACGGCGAGAAGATCGAGACCGTGCGCGGCGTGGGCTACCGGATGGAGGGCAAGACATGACAAAAAAGATCTTTCACTCCATCCTGCTTGTGGCGGGCACGGTGCTGCTGGCGAGCCTGCTCGTCATCATGGGCTGCCTGTACGAATACTTCGGGAGCGTCGAAAAAAAGCAGCTGCGTGACGAGCTGGAGCTTGCCGCCGTCGCCGTGGAGGAAAACGGGACGGAGTATCTCTCTCAGCTCTCCTCCGAGCGCTACCGCCTGACGTGGATCGAAAACGACGGTACGGTGCTCTACGACACCGTGACCGACGCCGAAAGCCTTGAAAATCACGCTGACCGCGTGGAGGTCAAGCAAGCGCTGGAATACGGCGAGGGCGAGAGCACGCGCTATTCCTCGACGCTGCTGCAAAAGACGATGTACTGCGCGGAAAGGCTCGCGGACGGGAGCGTGCTGCGCATTTCGATGAGCCGCGCGACGGCGGGTGTGCTGCTCGTCGGTATGGTACAGCCCATTTTAGTGGTGCTGATCGTGGCGCTGATCCTGTCCTCTGTTTTAGCCAAGAGCCTGTCGCGCCGCATCGTCCAGCCGCTCAACAAGCTGGACCTTGAGCATCCGCTTGAAAATGATGCCTATGAAGAGCTCGCCCCGCTGCTCGGGCGCATCAACCGCCAGCACTTGCAGATCGACGAGCAGATGGACGAACTTCAGCGCCAGCAGACGGAATTTTCGCAGATCACAAGCAGCATGCGCGAAGGGCTTGTGCTGCTCGATGAAAAAGAGCATGTGCTGAGTATCAACCCCGCGGCGGAAAAGCTCTTCGGCACGGACGAGAGCTGCGTCGGGCAGGACTTTTTGACCATCGACCGCAGCCACGACATGAGCCTTGCCATCGAGCGCGCCATGGACGAGGGGCACAGTGAGGCGCGCGTGGAGCGCGGCGGCCGTATCTGGCAGTTTGACGTCAGCCGCATCGGCGCAAGCGGCGCGGCGGTCGGCGCTGTGTTGCTGGCTTTCGACATCACCGAGCGCGAGACAGCGGAGCAGACGCGCCGTGAATTCACGGCGAACGTGTCGCACGAGCTCAAAACACCGCTGCAAGGCATCATCGGCAGCGCGGAGCTGCTGGAAAACGGCATGGTGAAGCAGGAGGACGTCCCCCGCTTCGTCGGCCACATCCGAAAAGAAGCGCAGCGCCTTGTCACGCTGATCGGCGACATCATCCGCCTGTCCCAGCTCGACGAGGGCGACGAAATGCCGCGCGAGACGGTCGACCTGCTCACGCTTTCGCAGGAGGCGGCGGACGATCTCAAGACCGCGGCGGCGGAGAAGCACATCGCGATCGCCGTCGAGGGCGGGAGCGAGACCATCGGAGGCGTACGGCGGCTTTTGTACGAGGTCATCTATAACCTCTGCGATAATGCCATCAAGTACAACGTCGAGGGTGGCAGCATGAAGGTAAGCGTCGGCGAGCGGGACGGCAAGGCGTTCGTCTCCGTGGCCGATACGGGCATCGGCATCGCGCCGGAGCACCAGAGCCGCATCTTCGAGCGCTTCTACCGCGTGGACAAGAGCCACTCGAAGGCAAGCGGCGGCACAGGCCTCGGCCTTTCCATCGTCAAGCACGCCGTGCAGTACCATCACGGTACAGTCGAGCTTCATAGCGAAGAGGGCAAGGGCACGACGATCTGCATCCTGCTGCCGAAGGAGTAAGTGAATAGTAAGAGAGCCGCAGGCACAGCCTGCGGCTCTCGTTTTAGTTGACGATTCTCAATAATTCTCCGCGTGGATTTCGAAGTAGCTCTGGGGGTGGTTGCAGGTGGGGCAGACGTCGGGGGCCTTGGTGCCGACGACGATGTGGCCGCAGTTGCGGCACTCCCAGACCTTGACCTCGCTCTTTTCAAAGACCTTGGCGGTCTCGACGTTGCGCAGCAGCGCGCGGTAGCGTTCCTCGTGATGGCGCTCGATCTCGCCGACGAGGCGGAACTTCTGCGCCAGCTCGGGAAAGCCCTCTTCCTCCGCGGTCTTGGCGAAGGAATCGTACATGTCGGTCCACTCGTAATTCTCGCCCTCGGCGGCGGAGAGCAGATTGTCGGCGGTGGAGCCGATGCCCTGGAGCTCTTTGAACCACATCTTGGCGTGCTCCTTTTCGTTGTCCGCGGTCTTCTGGAAGAGCGCGGCGATCTGCTCATAGCCCTCTTTCTTGGCCGTGGAGGCGAAGAAGGTATACTTGTTGCGCGCCTCGGATTCGCCCGAGAAGGCGGTGCGCAGGTTCTGCTCGGTTTTGGTGCCGGAATACTTGTTGGTCTTCATGGTGAAATTCTCCTTTTTCTCCCAAAATTTAATGCTCTTTCTGCGCTTTGCGGCAGGCGGGGCAGAGATAGTGAATGCGAAGGTCGTAGGACTGGATGCGCGCGCCGAGCGCGGCTTCGATGTCGTGCGTCAGGTCGGTGAACTTGAAGTCTGCGAGCGCGCCGCAGCGGGTGCAGATCAGGTGATCGTGGCGCGTGGTGTTGTCGTAGCGATCGGGCGCGCCGGGCTGCGACAGGCGGATGAGTTTGCCGTCCGCTACAAGCGCGTTGAGGTTGTTATACACCGTAGCTTGCGCGATTTTGGAATTTTCCTGCTTCATTTGCAGAAAAATCTGCTCGGCGGTCGGGTGCTCGGTGGAGCACAGGACGAGATCGAGAATCTGCTGGGCGTACTTGGTCATGCGTTTCTCCTTAATAAGAATTAGAATAATTCTTATTATAGGGATAAAAATAGAGTTGTCAAGCAAAAAATCAAAAATAGTTTGCGTCATGCGCGCACGCGCTACGGCATACCCTTTATGGAAAAGGGGGAATGAGATGGACCAGACGATAGCATTCCTGGGCGGCGACGCACGCATGCGCCTGCTTGCCCAGATGATGGCGGCGGAGGGATACGACGTCTGCTCGTGGGAGCTGACCGGTGCGCCAAAGCCGCTGGCGCTGTGCGACGCGCTGAAAGCAGACATCATCGTCCTGCCGCTGCCGGCGGAGAAAAACGGCTATTTGAGCGGCACAGAGCTCACGATGGAGAGCCTGCTGCGCTCGCTGCGGCGCGAGCACCGCATTTTCGCGGGCAATGTGGGAAACGACGCGTCAACGCTCGCGCAGTCGTTGGGGCTTACGATCACGGACTACTTTGCCTCGGAAGAGCTGAGCGTGCGCAACGCGATCCCGACGGCGGAGGGGGCCATCGAGGCGGCGATGAAGCACACGAGTGTCACGCTGCACGGCACGCCATGCCTCGTGCTCGGCTTTGGCCGCATCGGAAAGGTGCTCGCGCACGATCTGAGCGCGCTGGGAGCGAAGGTCAGCGTCAGCGCGCGCAAGCGGTCGGACCTTGCGTGGATCGACGCGTTCGGCTACGCGCCGCTGCACACGAACCGCCTCTCCGGCACGCTGGGGGAATTTCGCGTGGTGTTCAACACCGTGCCGCATCAGGTATTGGACGAAGCGCTCCTTGCCGAGCTGCCGCCGGACTGCCTGCTCATCGAGCTTGCGAGCGCGAGCGGCTTTGACATGGACGCGGTCGAAACGCTGCGCCTTTCGTATCTCAAGGCAGGGGGACTGCCCGGGCGCGTCGCGCCGGAGACGGCGGCGCGGGCCATCAAAAAGACGTTATGTCGACTCATCAAGGAGGAAGCATGAAGATCGGATTTGCCTTTTGCGGCTCGTTCTGCAACCATCCCGAGCTGCTGAAACTCTACGAGGACATCGCGCGCGAGCATGAGATCGTCCCGATTTTGTCGGAAAACGCAGCGAAGTATTCCACGCGCTTCGGCACGGCGGAGGACTTCGTCACCCGCGTGGAGGCGCTGGCGGGGCGGAAGGCCGTGCGCGATATCGTCGAAGCCGAGCCCCTTGGCCCGCAGGGGGCGATGGAGGTGCTCGTTATCGCACCCTGCACGGGAAACACGCTTGCCAAGCTCGCCCACGGCATCACGGACGGCGCGGTGACGATGGCGGCAAAGGGGCACCTGCGCAACGGTAAGCCTGTCGTGCTTGCGCTGGCGACGAATGATGGCTTATCCGCGAGCGCGCCGAACATCGCGGTGCTGCTGAACCGCAAGAACTACTATTTTGTCCCCTTCGGGCAGGACAACGCCGAGGCGAAGCCCACGTCGCTGATCGCGGACTTCCGCAAAATTATCCCGACGGCTGAGGCGGCGCTGGAGGGAAGACAAATTCAGCCGATTTTGCTGTGAAACGAAAAAAGGCAGGAATTTCCTGCCTTTTTTGCGATGTAACAATAAACTTGCGCGCGATTTTTGTCAATGCTCGCTGAACTTGCTTGAAAAATGCCCCTCGCTTCTTTATACTTTGCCATAGAGAGAAGAGAGGAGGGAGCGCGAATGGACGAAAACCTGCGCGAGACAACAGAGCTTCCGGAGAGCGGAGGGACTGCGCCGAACGAAGAGAATGAGCCCGAGACGAAGAGCATCCGCTTTGTGCCCAGCGCCTATGACCCGCGCGGCATCGAGCAGTGGCTTTCCGAGCGCGCGGCGGAGGGGAAGCTCCTGCTCCGCTACGACGATTTTGTGATCGGCGAGCCGCGCGACTGCTGCTATCACCTGGAACCCGCCGCGGACGATGACGACCCCGACGAAAGCCTGCGCGAAAAGCGCGCCCGTCTGGGCTGGGAGTACGTCTGCCGGACGAAGGACGGCATCTTCTATATCTGGCGCGGTGACAGGACTGCGCACGTCCCCACGCCGAAGGACTGTACGGATTCCTATGGCTACCGAAGACTGTGTAAAAAGCTGCGCCGCAGCTATTTTCTGCCGCTGCTCTATCTGGTGGCAGACGTGCTGCTCATCTATTTCCTGTTTTATGTGTGGAGTATCCCGTTGCTGTCGCTGCTCACGATGCCGAAGAATGATGTGATTCAAGGCGTTTCGCTACTCCTTGGCAGCATCATCGGTATGTTCAGCGGCGCGCAGGAGCGGAAAGAGATGCGTACGCTTAAGCGCGCGATGGAGGATTGCGAGCGCGTAGAGAAGATGCCGCGCAACCGCTGGACGGGGATAGACCGCGCGCTCTCGCTCATTGTCGTTGTGCTGATGGTCGCGGTGCTCTTCGGAAAAGGGGGATACAGCAAGTACGGCGATGCCTATGACGAGCCGACGCTGCCCTATCTTCGCGCCGAAGAGCTCGGCGGCAATCCGTTCGACTGGTGCGATCAGCGCGATCTTTCGACGCCGCTCGGCGGGCATGTGTACTCCGTCGGCGAAACACCGTATGCGGGAATGATCGACGGCTGGGAGCAGCTGAGCACAGAAGTGGACTTCTACGCCCCACGCATTTCAACGCTGGCAAAGCCCTTGACACATGAGCTGCGAGACTATTTTATGGAAGACGGTGCGCAGACGCTTTCGATTGACGGCCTTGACGAAGCGTACTACGCAGAATTTATCAAACCAAATACCCGGCTTCCAAATGAACCGGACGAAGTCCACCAGTTTCTTATCCTGCGCCGCGGGGGAGAGGTGCTCTACTTTCGCACCGAGGCGCCCGACGACCTGCGCGAGCATCTGGACGAGTTTGCAGACATCTTTGATCAGTACAGCGAATTAGCATAAAAAGAAGTGCGTTCCTAACGGGAACGCACTTCTTTTTTGCTATCTTGTCACTGCTCTAACTTTTTGAGCTCGTCGAGCTGGCCCTCCAGTGTGGTGAACGCCTCGGGCAGCTGTGCGACGGCAGCGTCCGCGCGCTTGAGCTCGTTCGACACGCTCTCGCAAGTCGCGCCGAGCGTCGAGAGCACCTGCTCGCAGTGCCCTCTGCATGCCGCGATCATCGCCTGCAAACGCTCACGCGTGGCGGCGTCGAGCGCGTCCGCGCGCTCGCGGGCGGAGAGCTCAATGTCGGCGATGTGCGCCTTGACGCGGCCATATTCCTCGACCTGCGAGCGGAGCTCGTCAAGCTCGCTTAAAAGGCGCTTGCGCTCCTGCTCGGCGGCGGAAAGTCGCTCGGCGTGCTGCGCTTCCAGCTCGGCAATGCGCTGCTCGGCAGCCTCCTCTTTGGCTTTCAGCTGGCGGTCGCAGTCGGCCTTGGCGCTCGCGAGCTTCTGCGCGCCCTCTTCGATCTGCGCGCGCAGCTCGGAGATCGTCTCCTGCGCGGCGGTCAGACCCTTTTTGAGCGCATCCTGCGCACTGGACGCGGTCGAATAGGACTCGGCGAGCTTGTCACGCTCGCGCTCGGCGGCGGCGAGCTTGTCGCGCAGCTCTGCATTCTCGCGGCAGAGGCCGTCGCTCTCCTGCTCGAGCGCTTCGATCTGCTGCTTACTCTCGAGCGAGGTTTTTTCGATATAACGGATGACGTCATCGCGGTTGAAGCCGCCGAAGACGGAACTCTTGAAGGTATTTTCCATGTTTCTCCCACCTTTTCCTTTGTCAAAGTTATGGTAACACAAACCCGCCGCGATGACAAGGAAAAAAGCGCGACCTCTTAAGGCCGCGCTTTTACGGTTTTATCGGAGAGGGAAGGAAAAGCTCTTGCCCTTCTTGGTGAAAGGAAAGCCCTCCTGCTCATCGCCGCCGGCTTTGGTGCAGCGCACGCGCTCGGCGCTCACGCTGCCGCTGACGTCGCCGCAGGTGACGCTGTCGCTTGCGCGGACGTTGCCCCTGACCTCGCCGCAGCGGACGCTGTCGCTCGCGGACACATCGCCGCCGACATTGCCGCAGGTGACGCTGTCGCTCGCGCGGACATTGCCCTGCACGTCGCCGGTGCAGTGCACACTGTCGCCCGCCTGCACATTGCCGCCGACATTGCCGCAGGTCACGTCATCGCCCGCGGTCACATCGCCGCCAACGTCGGTGCAGGTCACGCCGTCACCGGCTCTGACGCTGCCGGAGATCGTCGAATCGGTGCAGACGACGGAAAAGTCGCTGTAAATATCCTGCGCCGTGCCGGAAAAGTGCAGCTCGACGGTCTTGCGGATCTCGTCATATTTGTCGTGGCGGAACAGGCTCCCCTGTTTCGGCTGGAGCAGCCGGTGCCCCTGGAAGAGCACGGCGTGGATGGCATCGTCATCCTCCCACGGCAGCTCTGCCGCGATGGGCAAGATCTGACTGTCCGCTTCCGCTTTTTGAGTGGGCTTTTCTTTGCTTTCACGGCCAAAGAGCTCGTCGAGGCTGAGCTCCAGTGTGTCGGCCAGCAGCGGCAAAAGCTGCAGGTCAGGGCAGCAGACATCGCCCTCCCACTTTGACACGGCCTGATTGCTCACACCGAGCTTGTTTGCCAGCGCCTCCTGTGTCAGTCCTTTTTCTTTACGGCGGCGCAGAATGCGCGCGCCCATTGTCGATTCTTCCAAGTTGTCTATCCTCCTGCACTGCATTATAATAGTAAAGTGAGCGTTGGAAACGCGATGAGCGGGTGTCCCGCGTCGAACGGGAAGTCAGGCGCCGACGTTTCCCTCATATTCAGGCAGCACATCGCGTGCAAACGCCTGATCGCCGATCGTAACATGTTGGTCCTTCCTTGCCCCGTGCTGCAGCCGCGGCTTTGAATCACCGGTTATGGACTCAGTATAGGGGGCATGGGGAGGATTGACAATGGCGCGGTGGTTGAATCGGGGAAAATCCTTTCCAACCGCCGGTTGGAAAATGAAATTTTCCCTGATTTTTCAAGAAAAACTCAGTGCCGGATGACGGTGATCTCGCCCATATCCTTGGTGTAGTCGACCACATGCTGGAGGAAAAGCTGCGTGATCGTGGAGGGGAGGAAGCCTTTTTTCACGGCGATGCCGATCTCGCGCGACTGCTTGACGTTGAGCGGCACAGCGGCGACATGATAGCGCCCGGGTTTGATGAGCAGGCTGTGCACGATGCCGACGCCAAGTCCTGCCTCGACCATGGATAAGAGCGCAAAGTCGCTCGTCGTGTCGTAGGTGACCTCGGGGTGGATGTTGTAATGGTCGAGCAGGCGGTTGAATTCGTAGTCTTCGATCTCCATCAGGCGCACAAAATTCTCGTGGGGCAGCTGCTCGAGCGGGAAGACGGACGCGCCCGCCATCGGGTGATCCTTCGGGAGGATGGCGACCATCGTGTCGTGCAGGATGGGCGTCGTCTCAAAGTCGTTGGAGGCGGGGATGGCAAGAAAGCCGCAGTCGATCGCGCCGCGGCGCAGCCATTCGGAAATTTCATAATACTCGCCAGTCATCAGCTGGATCTGAATGTTGGGGTACGTCTGGTGGAAGTCCTTCAGAATTTCCGGCAGCAGGCTGATGGCAAGGCTTGTAAAGCACCCGAGGCGCAGCGTGCCGGACTGCACGCCGTGCAGCTCGGACACGGCAAAGTTGAGGTCCTCATAGTCCTTGACGATCTCGCGGATCGTGGGCAGGAGCACCATGCCGTCGGAGGAGATCTCGATGCCGGAGTGGTTGCGCGTTAAGAGCTTGACCTGCCAGTCCTGCTCAAGGTCGGAGATCATTTTGCTCACGGCGGACTGCGTATAGCCCAATTCGTTCGCCGCCTGGGTGATGCTGCCAGTCTCCACAGTGCGGAGATAGGCAATATATTTACGAATACTCATTATAAATGCCCTCAATAATCAACAATACCTCAAAGATTCCATTTTGGAATGCGCATATAAAAATATATTCGCTTTTCAAAACTGCTTTTGGATTATACAATATCACCAAAGAAAATTCAATGCCTACACACGGGATTTTCCAAGCAGTACAAAATTGTCAGACAAAATGTCGAATCAACAAGGAGGAAAACAGACATGATCCATTATTCCTGCATCGGTGCTACCGGTTATGTTTGCGGCGAAGTGCTCCGCATGATGGTCAACCACCACGAGGGAGAGCTTGTCAACGTGCTCGATACCTACGGTGTCGGCGATGCCATCTCTACGCATCATCCCGCTCTGCGCGGCTTCTATGATCAGGTCATCATGGACCTCACGGAGGAGAACGTCCGCGAGACCGCGAAGAAGAGCGACGTCATCATGATCCAGGTCCCCTCTGGCGACGTGGCCAAGTGGGCGGAGATCGTGCTCGCTGAGGACTGCGCCATCATCGATATCGGCGCTGACATCCGCTTCCGCGATGTCGACGTCTGGGAGAAGTGGTACGGCCAGAAGCACCCCGACGCCAAGATGACCCACGACGCTGTTTACTGCATCCCTGAGGTCATGCGCGACCTTGCCAAGGGCAAGAAGCTCATCGCCAACCCCGGCTGCTATCCCACTGCTTCCACCCTCGGCCTCCAGCCCATGCTCAAGGCCGGTCACATCGTTGACAACACCATCGTCATCGATGCCAAGAGCGGCTACACCGGCGCAGGCCGCCGTCCCGCCCTCAACAAGCTCCTCACCGAGGCGGAGAACAACTTCTGCGCTTACGCCCTCGGCGGCGGCCACCGCCACACGCCCGAGATCGAGCAGAACATTGCCTACATCACCGGCAAGGATCTGATGAAGCCCGAGACCTGGCAGTACATCAACTTCCAGCCGCACCTCCTGCCCCAGGTCCGCGGTATCGAGGTCACCATCTACGCAACTTGCGACAAGGACTTCACCAACGAGGAAGTTTACGAGCTCTACAAGGACTTCTACAAGGATGAGCCCTTCGTCAAGGTCTTCCCGGCGAGCCTGCCCGTTCAGACCAAGTGGGTCTACGGCACGAACTTCTGCGAGATGACCCCGACCTTCGACGCGCGTACCCACCGCCTGATCGTCTCCTCCGTGATCGACAACATCGGCAAGGGCGCAGCCGGCCAGGCCATCCAGAACATGAACCTCATCATGGGCCTGCCCGAGACCACCGGCCTCATGATGCCCCCGATGTATCCGTAATTTTCGGTTCGACGAGTTTCGACCCGATTTAGGCAAGAATGCTGTTAAACTAACGTTAAGAGAGGAGATCCCCCCCACATGTCCAATCTGAAAAAGATCGAGGGCGGCGTTACCACGCCGCAGGGCTTCACCGCCGGCGCGGTCTACACCGCCATCAAAAAGCGCGAGAACAAGAAGCCCGACGTCGCTGTTCTCTACTCCGACCTGCCCTGCTCCTGCGCGGCCTGCTTCACCACGAACAAGTTCTGCGCAGCTCCGGTCATCCTTGACCGCGAGATCCTGAAAAAGGGCAAGGCCCGCGCCGTCGTCATCAACTCCGGCAATGCCAACGCCGCCACCGGCAAGCAGGGCATCGAAGACGCCCGCACCGTTGAGCGCGAGGCGGAAAAGCTGCTCGGCCTCGGCGAGGACGAAGTGTTCGTCTGCTCCACCGGCGTCATCGGCCAGAGACTTCCGGTCGACAAGGTACTTCAGGGCATCCGCGAGATCATTCCCGCAAAGCTTGCCAAGGAGAACGGCTCCGAGGCTGCCTACGCCATCATGACCACCGATACCGTCCGCAAGGAGTGCGCCTATGAGCTGCAGCTCTCCACCGGCACCGTGAAGATCGGCGCGATGGCCAAGGGCTCTGGCATGATCCACCCCAATATGGCGACGATGCTCGTCTACGTGACGACCGACGCCAAGGCGGATCCCGTAGACCTGCAGAAGATGCTCTCCGCGGCTGTGGATAAGAGCTTCAACATGTGCACCGTCGACGGCGACACCTCCACGAACGACTCGATCTTCCTGCTCGCCAACGGCGCTTCCGGCGTTGAGATCAAGACCGAAGAAGACAAGAAGGCGATGGCCGACCTCGTGCTCGCCATCTGCACCGATATGGCCCGCCGCGTCGCTTCCGACGGTGAAGGCGCGACCCACCTCATCGAGGTCGAGGCCTACGGCCTGCCCACCGAGCACGACGCGCGCCTGGTCGCCAAGTCCATCGCGGGCTCCATGCTCTTCAAGGCTGCCGTCTTCGGCCGCGACGCCAACTGGGGCCGCATCATGGCTGCTGCCGGTTACTCGGGCGCTGACGTTGACCCGACCCGTGCCGACTGCATCATCAAGAGCACTGCCGGCGAAGTGCAGGTCATGAAGGACGGCTTCGGCGCGGACTTCAGCGAAGAGCTCGCCAAGAAGGTCCTCACCGAGCATGACATTACCGTCATCGTCCGCTTCTATCAGGGCGACGGCGAGGCCAAGGCCTGGGGCTGCGACCTCACTTACGATTACGTCAAGATCAACGGCGACTACCGCACCTAATTTTTGAAGGAGGCTCCACCATGAGCGATATCGCAAACAAGGTCGAAACTCTGATGGAGGCAATGCCTTACCTTCAGAAGTATCAGGGTAAGATCATCGTCATCAAGTACGGCGGCAACGCCATGATCAATGAAGAGCTCAAGGACGCCGTCATGCACGACGTGGTGCTGCTCAAGCTCCTCGGCATGAAGCCCGTGCTCAGCCACGGCGGCGGCCCCGGCATCAACAAGATGCTCGAAAAGCTCGACATCCCCGTCGAGTTCATCGAGGGCCTGCGCTACACCTCCGCCGACATCATGCGTGTTGTCGAGATGGTGCTCGTCGGCCAGGTGAACACCGAGCTCGTTGGCTTCATCAACAAGCTCGGCGGCAAGGCGGTCGGCCTTTCCGGCGTCAGCGGTGACATCTATCACTGCCACCAGCGCGACGAGGTCCACGGCTACGTGGGTGACATCGACTATGTCGATCCCAAGCCCATCTTCGCCATGCTCGACGCGGGCTACATCCCCGTCATCGCCCCCGTCGGCACCGACGGTCAGGGCCACACTTTCAACATCAACGGCGATACCGCCGCGGGCAAGCTCGCTTCCGCGCTGGGCGCTGAAAAGCTCGTGATCCTCACCGATATCGAGGGCCTGTGCAACGACATCAAGATCCGCGACGTCATCAGCTATCTGAACATCGAGGATGTCAAGGCGCTCAAGGACAAGGGCACGATCGCCGGCGGCATGATCCCGAAGGTCGACTGCTGCGTGCAGGCCATCGAAGAGGGCGTGACGAGCGTCAACATCATCGACGGCCGCAAGCCGCACTCCGTGCTCTACGAGGCCTTCACGAACGAGGGCACCGGTACCACGATCGGTACCGCACAGCCGAGTGTCGGCATCAAATGGTAAAACATACACCCAATTTATTATAGGAGGACATATACAATGATCGAAAAGTTCAAGACCAACGCCGAAGTCATCGAGAACGGCGACAAGTATCTCTATGGCAACCACGTCCGTATGCCCCTTTCCATCGAGCGCGGCGAAGGCGCTTACGTCTTCGATAAGGACGGCAACAAGTACCTCGACTTCATCGGCGGTATCGCCGTCAACGGTCTCGGTCACTGCCATCCCGCGATCGTGAAGTGCCTCGAAGAGCGCTCCAAGACGATCCTGCACTGCTCCAACTACTTCTACAATGAGCCCGCCGTCCAGACTGCAAAGCTGATCGTCGAAAACAGCTGCTTCGACAAGGTTCTGTTCGCCAACTCCGGCGCTGAGGCCAACGAAGGCCAGATCAAGCTCGCCCGCAAGTATGCCAAGGATCACGGCCATCCCGAGCGCTTCGTCGTCATCACGATGAAGAACTCCTTCCACGGCCGCACCCTCGCGACCTGCACGGCCACCGGCCAGTATGCGGTGCACCGCTACTTCGAGCCCCTGCCCTCCGGCTTCCGTTATGCCGAGTTCAACAACCTCCAGTCCGTCAAGGATATCATGGATGAGTATGTCTGCGCGATCCTGACCGAGCCCGTTCAGGGCGAGGGCGGCGTGCGTCCCGCTTCCCAGGAGTTCCTGCAGGGCCTGCGTGACCTGTGCGACGAGAAGGGCATCCTCCTCATGTTCGACGAGGTCCAGGTCGGTTCCGGCCGTACCGGCAAGCTCTTCGCGCACCAGAACTACGGCGTGGAGCCCGATACCTGCTCCATGGCGAAGGCGCTCGGTTCCGGCGTGCCCATCGGTGCTGTTTGCGCACGCGGTGAGGCTGCCAAGACCCTGACGCCCGGCACCCACGGCTCCACTTTCGCCGGCGGTCCTCTCGCCTGCGCACTCGCTGCCACCACGCTCGACGTGATGATCAACGACGGCGTCATCGAGAACTCCCGCAAGATGGGCGAGTACTTCCGTGACCAGATGCACAAGGTCATCGAGAAGAACCACCCCGACGCGGTCAACGAGATCCGTGGCCTCGGCCTGATCGACGGCATCCAGCTCAACAAGCCCTCCGGCCAGCCCGTCGTCGACCTGTGCTTCAAGGACAGCAAGGTTCTCATCAACAACACCAACGGCAACGTCCTGCGCTTTGTCCCGCCGCTGATCGTCAATGAAGAGGAGATCGACATTGTCATCAAGGCTGTTGATGAGGCCATGACCAAGCTCGGCTGGTAATTATCTCGGATACTACCTCGCGTTTCTTGCCTGCGAGGTCGGCGGCACGGGTTTCCCTTCCCGTGCCATGCCGGAAGTATACATGACCTCATCCCCGGCCTGCCGATGGGGGATCGGCGGGCCGGGGAGAGAGGTATTTTCTGCATTTTACAAGCAGCATTTCACCCCTTGTGTTGTGCCAGTGTAAAATCCAAAAGGAGGAGTGCGATCCAAAACCTGCATCGGTAGATACCACGAGAATTGAAGAAGGAAAGAGCATTACCGTAAAACTGCGTTCACCATTCAAAAACACTTGCTATCGCTATAGAATCATGCTAAAATGAATGCATAGATATCCATGCAAGTAGCGAAGCGACCCCCAAAATTTCGAAAGGTTGGTAACACTATGAGTAAGGAAAAAAGAATGCCCAAACTGTGGGAAGCCCTGTTGACGCTGGCAATCCTGATCGCGGCACTCGCGGTCGGTATCATCATCTTCGGTGTTGACCCGCACGTACCCATGTTTGTTGGCGTAATGGCTGCCGCCCTGATGGCGCTGCATCTCGGCTACAAATGGGATGAAGTTGAAAAGTCCATGATGGACGGTATCTATAAAGCGTTACAGTCCATCTGCATCCTGATTATCGTCGGTATCCTGATCGGCGTGTGGATCAACGCGGGCGTTGTGCCTACGATGATTTATTACGGCCTGAAAGTCCTCAAGCCCGCGATTTTCTTCATCGCGTGCGTTCTCATTTGCTCCATCACCTCTCTTGCCACCGGTACGTCCTGGGGCACGATGGGCACGATGGGCGTTGCCCTGATGGGCATTGGCTTCGGCCTTGGCATGAGCCCCGGCATGACCGCCGGCGCGGTCCTCTCCGGCGCCTACTTCGGCGATAAGATGAGCCCGCTGTCCGATACGACGAACCTCGCTCCCGCCATGGCCGGTACGGACGTTATCACCCACGTCAAGGCCATGATGCTGCCCACCGGCATCACCTACGCCATCACCCTGATCTTCTTCGGAGTTCTCGGTGTGATGCAGTATCACGGCGGCGATGCGGATATGTCCCGCGTGATCGAGTTCTCCAACGCGCTGAACGCCGCGGAGGGCGGTATCTTCAACATCAGCCCGTTGCTGCTCCTGCCTCCGGTCGTCGTTATCGTGGCAGTTGCCCTGAAGGTTCCCGCGATCCCTGGCATCACCCTCGGCATTGTTGCCGGTGTCATCCTGGGCCTCATCTTCCAGCCCGGTGCCTGCACGCTTGGTACCATCTTCGATTATGGTAAGAACGGCTACTACTTCTCCGAGGAAGCACTCGCCATGTTCGAATCCACCCTGTCTCCTGAAACGAGTTACACCATGACGAGACTGCTGGAAAGCGGTGGTATCATGGGTATGATGTCCTCCGTCTCCATGACGATCATCGCCATGATGTTCGGCGGCATCATGGAGGAGACCCACCAGCTCGAGGTCATCGTCAACTCCCTCAAGAAGTTTGCCAAGGGTCCTGCGGCTCTCGTTGGCCTGACCGAAGTGACCTGCGTTCTCTCCAACGCCACCATGCCCGAGCAGTACATCTCCATCGTGGTTCCCGGCCGTATGTATGCCGAGGAGTATCAGAAGATGGGCGTGCACCCGGCAGTTCTGTCCTCTGCCCTTGAAGGTGCCGGTACCGTTACCTCCGCTCTGATCCCCTGGAACACCTGCGGTGTGTTCATTAAGGACACCCTGAACATCGCTCCTTGGGGCGCCGGCGGTTACGGTCCCTGGGCCATCTTCAACTGGCTGATGCCCATCATGAACTGGCTGTGCGTGCTGATCGGCTGGACGCTCAAGGATCTTGCGGGCAAGCCCTTCAAGAAGAGCAAGAAGGTCGCGCAGTAAGCGCGGAACGGAAGATTATCCCTACCGAAACAACCCCCTATAAGGAATTTAACAATGACAATGAATCGGAATCAATATCCCTGTGTGGAATTCGACCTCGATAAATTGGCAGCGAATATGGCAGCGCTCGTAGAGCGCTGCCATGATTCGCTCATCGAGGTCGCGGGCGTCGTCAAGGCTGTGTCGTCGCTGCCGGAGATCGTGCGCGTTTATGAAGAGAGCGGCGTGAAGTTCATCGCCACGTCCCGCATAAGCCAGATGCGCGCGATCCGCGAGGCGGGTATCTGCAAAAAGCCGCTGATGCTCATTCGTATCCCGATGCTCTCCGAGCTCCCCGACGTGGTGGAGCTGTGTGACATCAGCCTGCAGAGTGATATTATCGTGCTGCGTGCGCTGAACGAAGAGGCCAAAAAGCAGGGCAAGGTGCACGAGGTCATCCTGATGATGGATCTCGGCGACCTGCGCGAAGGCTTTTGGAACGAGGAGGATGCGATCGACGCCGCGCTCGAGGTCGAGCATGAGCTCAAAAACCTGCGCCTTGCGGGTGTGGGCGTGAATCTGAGCTGCTACGGCTCTGTTTTGCCGACCAAGCGCAATATGCAGGCGCTCGTCAGTCTGGCGGCAGACATTGAGCACGAGATCGGAAGACCTCTCGACTATATCAGCGGCGGTGCATCCACCTCGGCCTATATGGCAATGAACGGCACGATGCCCTATCGCATCAATCTGCTGCGTCTCGGCGATATCGGTCTGCGCGGCGAGACGGACAACTTCGCTCCCGACTTTTTGGAAACGGGCGTCATGACGATCAAGGCTGAGGTCATCGAGTGCCGCGACAAGCCGAGCTTCCCGGTCGGAGAGCTGGGTGTGGACGCCTTCGGCGAGGTTGGCCACTACGAGGATCGCGGCATCCGCCGCCGCGCGCTTGTCGCGATGGGCCGCGTGGATTACGGTAACTGCTTCGATCTTGTCCCGCGTATGGAGGGTATCGAGGTCATCGGCGCTTCGTCCGACCACACGATCCTTGACGTCGAGGCCGTGAAGGACAAGGTCCATGTGGGCGACGTGTTGGAGTTCGGCATCAAGGCCTACGGCCCGATGGCGTATCTCACGAGCAGCGACGGCATCCACATGGTGTTCAAGGGCGGAAAGTAAAACGCCTGATCGAAAAGAGAAAAAAGAGAGAGGAAAACGGTATGCCGACGGTGAGCGAGTTTTGGGACGGCCGTGCGCAGAATTACGACGCGCAGGTCGGCAACCACTACGCGGAGGCCTATGAGAAGACCGCCGCGCACTTCAAAAAATATCTCAAGCCGACGGATGCCGTGCTGGACTTTGCCTGCGGGACGGGGATCGTGACGTTTGCGGTCGCGCCCGCGGTACAGTCTGTGCGCGCGATCGACATATCTGGCGAAATGGTGCGCCGCGCGCAGGAAAAAGTCAAAGCGCAGGGCGTGGAGAACGTGACCGTCACACAGACGGATCTGTTCGACGGCTGCCTTGTAGAGGGATCTTTCAATGCGGTGCTGGCCTGCAATGTGCTGCTCTACATCGAAGATCGGAGCGCGGCGCTTGCGCGCATCCGCGCGCTCTTGAAGCCGCAGGGAACGTTGCTGCTGGTATCGGACTGTCTGGGAGAGGGGCTCACGCGCGAGCGTGTGCGCAAGTGGTTCGAATACAAGACCGGCAAACGCCCCTACGTTGCATTTGACACGATGCGCTCGCTTGAGCGGTCGGTCGCCGACGCGGGCTTCACAGTGCTGGAGCAGGAGAATCTGTTCCCCGCGCCGCCGAATTTGTTCCTTGCGGCGAAAAAGGTATAAATGCCCAAAATGTAAAGACCCCGCACACCGTTTTGAAACGGTGTGCGGGGTTTCTTTATTGCTTTTGCCTGCGGGAAATTTTGTCGAGCAGCTTTCCGCCATAGCGGAACGTCAGCTCGCCGATCAGAAGACCCAGCAGCACTGCGGCAAACACGTCGCTCGGGAAGTGGACGTACAGGTACAGCCGCGACAGGGCGATGAGCACCGCGAGCGGAATGGCGGCATAGCCGAAGCGCCGGTCGGTCTTCGTCAGGATCGTTGCGGCAATCGTCGAGGACAGCGTGTGTCCCGAGGGGAACGAGTAGTCCGTCGGCGTGGCGATCAAAAGCTGCACGGAGGGATCGAGCCAGCAGGGCCGCGAGCGCGCGACGAGATGCTTGAGCGCAACATTTCCGACGAGAAGTCCCGCGAGCAGACCCACCAGCACGAGCGCGCCCTGACGGCGGTATTTTTTCGTGCACAGCAGGAGAACACCTGCGATGATCCAGATGATGCCGGCGTTGCCGAGCATCGTGAGCTTTGGGACCACGGCGTCGAGAAACGGGCAGGTGATGTTGTTCTGAATCCAGTGGAGAATGCCCCAGTCGAGCGCCATGGACGAGCAGCTCCTTTCTGATATTACTTGTGCAGCAGCGGGGAGAGCGGCTTGTAGATGAGGAAGCACAGCGCCACGTCGATCATGCCTTTGACAAAGGTGAACGGCATATTGAAGACCATCAGGCACTCAAGAAGACCGTTGGTCGAGGGACGGATGGCCTGATACATGCCGATGATGGCTTCAAGCGGCAGGTGATAGCACACAACGTAGGCGGGGTAGACCACAAAGTAGTTGAGGGGCACAGACAGCACCGCCATCAGCAGCGCGCCGACGAGCGCGCCGGTGAGGGCGCTCTTGCGGGACTTCCTGCGCTGATAGATGAAGCCCGCAGTGAAGGAAAACACGCTGCCCATGATGAAGTTGAAAAGCTCGCCGACATACGCGGACGACGTGCCGTGCAGCACAGAGAACAGCACGTTCTTGAGCAGCGTGACGATCACGCCGTAGATGGGGCCGAGCGAGAACGCCGCGAGCAGCTCGGGGAGATCGGAGATGTCGAGCTTGACGAACGCGGGGATGAGCGCGGGGATCGGGAACTCGATGAACATCAGCAAAAATGCGACGGTCGAGAGCATGGCGGTCACCGTCAGCTTGTGGGTGCGGCTGACTGCGCGGGGGTTGGAGATGGCGCTGGCATTGGATTCGGACATAAAAATACACTCCTTTTTGTCATTTCCCCTGAAAGAACAAGTCTTCCAAGGTGCATGACGCAAAAGAGCGTGAAAATTGCGTGGTAGATCGCGCGCAGCACATCTTCTCTCATCCGGACTGTGACCGTCGGTACCGGAATTTCACCGGTTCGTGCGATAAAAAAATACCGCTTGCGGACTGTAACCGCCGGTGGGGAGTTTCACCCCGCCTCGAAGACAAGTGATTCAGTTGATAGCTTGAGTATACGACAAATTTTCGGTTTGTCAAGAGGGAAAATGCTTTACAAAGACGAACGAATGTTCTATAATGGCAAAAAGAGAGGAGGCGATGTCCATGCGGAGGAGACCCTGTTCCTGCGCATTCACCGGCCACCGGCCGGGGAAGCTGCCGTGGGGAGAAGATGAAAGCGACCTTCGCTGTATCGCCCTCAAGGCGAAGCTGCGCGCCGCGGTGGAGAGCGCCATCCACGAGGGGATGGAACATTTCATCTGCGGTATGGCCGAGGGCTGTGACCTCTACTTTGCCGAAACCGTGCTGGCGCTGAAAAGCGCATACCCGCACATCACGCTCGAGGCGGCCATCCCGTGTCCCTCGCAGGCGGACGGCTGGGGCGAAGCGCAAAAATCCCGCTACCGCGACATTTTAGCTCGCTGCGACTATGAGACCATGGTGCAGCAGAGCTACACGCCGGGCTGCATGCAGCGGCGCAACCGCTACATGGTCGACCATGCGAGCCTGCTGATCGCCGTGAACGACGGCGCGCGCGGCGGGACGCGTTCGACGATCGAATACGCCTTCAAGCGCGGTGTGAACGTGCTGGACATCCCACTGGACTGAAAAAGGAGAAGACCATGTCCTTTGACTTCAAGAAAGAATACAGGGAATTTTACCTGCCGAAGGCAAAGCCGGAGATCGTCGCCGTGCCGCGCGCAAACTATATCGCCGTGCGCGGCGAGGGTGACCCAAACGAGGAAAATGGCGCGTATCAGCTCGCCATCGGCGTTCTCTACGCCGTGGCCTATTCGCTCAAAATGAGCAAGCGCGCGGGACACGAGATCGAAGGCTTTTTCGACTATGTTGTGCCACCGCTCGAGGGCTTCTGGCAGATGCCGGACACGGAGACGGTCGACTACGGCCGAAAATCGGATTTTCGCTGGATCTCTGTCCTGCGCCTGCCGGATTTCGTCACGAAAGAGAACTTCGACTGGGCGGTCGAGGCGGCAGCGAAGAAGAAAAAGCTCGACTGCTCGAAAGCGGAATTTCTGGCCGTCGACGAGGGGCTCTGCGTGCAGATCATGCACGTGGGTTCGTTCGATGATGAGCCGGAATCCGTTGCAAAGATGGACGCATTTCTGCGCGAAAACGGGTATGAAAACGACCTGAACGACGTCCGCCTGCACCACGAGATCTATCTCTCCGACCCGCGCCGCGTCGCGGCGGAAAAACGGAAAACTGTCATCCGCCACCCCATCAAAAAGGCTTGAAAAAAGAAAAAGAGTGCTCCCGCCTTAGCGGGAACACTCTTTTTTATGCATAAAGATCAAATGTCGAACACGCCCATCACGGCGATGCCGATGACGACGAGCAGGATCATCGCGTAGTGCTTCCACGAGAGCTTTTCCTTCAGGAAGAGGCGGCTCCACAGCACGCTGGCCGCGCAGTAGGAGCTGATGATCGGCGCGGACATCGCAAGGTGCGATGTGTCCGCGATGGCATAGATATAGGCAAACTGACCGGCCGTTTCGCAGATGGCGCCGAGGTACTTCGGCGCTTCTCGCTTGGGCAGCAGGCGATCCTTCTTGATGAAGACCACGTAGATGAAGCACAGCACCGCGGCAAACAGGAACGTCAGCTCGTAGGCGCAGTTTGCGCTGCCCTCGTCCAGCGTTTCGAGCACGCGGTTGTCGGCAAAGGTGCCGGCGGCGTCGAGCAGGCAGTAGGCCACGGGCAGGGCGAGGGCCAGGAAGCTCTTGGAATACTTGCGGTTGCCCTCCGCCTGACGGGCGGCGCGCAGCTCGGGATCCTCCGTGGCATCCACCACACCGAGGCCGATCGCGCCCACGCAGACGAGGACGATCGCGCCAAGGGCGAGCGGGGAATAATCCTCGCCGCCGACAAATAGCAGTGTCATCACGGCGACGAGCGCGCCCGACGAATTGCAGATCGGCGACGAGACGGACAGCTCAATGTAGCGGAGACCGAGATAGCCGAGCGTCATCGAGCCGATGTACAGCAGCGACACGGGCAGATAGGTCCAGATAATAGACCAGCTGATCTCCGTGCCGCCGACAAAAATTTCGAACGCGGCGTGAAGACCCATCACGGTACCGACAGCAATGACCATCTTGAGGTGAGCGAGATGATCGTCCTCCCCCTGACAGCCGATCTTGGAAAACAGGTCGCTGCCGCTCCAGCAGAGCAGCGCGATCAGAGAAAGCCAGAACCACATATTGAATTGTTAAACTCCTTTGTACTGTTGAATTTTTTGTTCAGATGGAAAAACAAACAGTACGCGGGGGCGGACGGCGGCGAAAATGCCGGTTGGTCGCGGGTGTTCTACGGATGAGCATATAAAAGTGGTATCCTTTTCGAAGGGGAGGTTTTCGTTACGGCAGGGTGATGAGCCCGGCGTCGAGCATCTTCTGGAGTGAGAGCAGCACGCCGAGCTTGGCATGGTACCACGTCAGGCCGCCCTGATAATAGACGGCGTAGGGTTCGCGCACGGGGCCGTCGGCCGAGAGCTCGATGGAGCTGCCCTGCACGAACGCGCCCGCCGCCATGATGACGTCGGAGTCGTAGCCGGGCATCGGCGCGGGGACAGGGTCGACATAGCTGTCGACCGCGGCGGCGGACTGGATGCCCTTGCAGAAGGCGACCATGCCCTCGGGAGAGCCGAGCTCGACGCACTGGATAATGTCGTGACGCGCCTCTTTCGACGACGGAACGACCGTGAAACCGAGCTTTTCATAGCACGCGGCGACGAACACCGCGCCTTTGACCGCGCCGGAAACGACGCTGGGGGCTAAGAAGAAACCCTGATACAGTGCAGGCATCAATCCGAGGTTCGCGCCGACCTCCTGCCCAAGTCCGGGGGCGGAAAGGCGGTAGGCGCAGCGGTCGACGCACTTCTGCGTGCCGCAGATATAGCCGCCGATCGGGGCAAGGCCGCCGCCGGGGTTTTTGATAAGGCTGCCGACGATCATATCTGCGCCGAAGTCGCTCGGCTCGTTCGCCTCGACAAATTCGCCGTAGCAGTTGTCGACCATAATGACGACATCGGGGCGCAGCTTTTTGCAGAACGCGATGGCCTCGCCGATGGCATCGACCGAGATCGTCGGGCGCGGGCAGTAGCCCTTGGAGCGCTGGATGTGGATGAGCTTCGTCTTGCCGTTCAGCGCGCGCTCGATGGCGGGGAAATCAAAGCTGCCGTCTTCGCGCAGATCGACCTGCGCATAGCTGACGCCGTACTCCTTGAGCGAGCACGGACTCTCGCGAAGGCCGATGACCTCCTCAAGCGTGTCGTAGGGCTTGCCGGAGATGGCGAGCATCTCATCGCCCGGCAGCAGATTGGCGGATAGCGCGATGGCCAGCGCGTGTGTGCCGCAGGTGATCTGCGGGCGGACGAGCGCGGCCTCGGTGTGGAAAGCGCTCGCGTAGACACGCTCCAAATTGTCGCGCCCCTCGTCATCGTAGCCGTAGCCGGTCGAGGCGGCGAAGTGCGTCGCATTCACGCGGTTTTTCTGCATTGCGCCGATGACTTTCGCCTGATTGAGCTCGGCGATCTCTTCGATCACGGCAAAGCGGGGTTTGAGCTCGTCCAAAACGGCCTCGCCGAATTGAAGCACCTTGTCGCTCACGCCGAGCGACAGGTACATTTCATCTCTGTTCATTTGTCCTCCTCCGGCGTGTCGGGAAATTCAACGCCGTTGCACATTAGAATAAACCGCAGCGGATAGTCGCGGTCTAAATAGTTTTTGCTGTACCATTCATAGGTCGCGGCAGGCAGATGCCGCAGCTCGGGCGCTTCGGTGCGGAAGAGCTCGAACGTTTTCCGGTCGCCCGAGAGCAGCGCGCCTAAAAGCTCACCCTGCTTTTCTTCATACAGGCGCGCAAAGCATGCGTCGATGATGGCCGCGCAGGCGCGCTCGTCGTCCGTACCGTAGTCCTCGCGATGGGCGAGCCAGTAGAGAAATTCGCGCGGGTCGAGGTCCAGCTGCGTCGTGACCTGCGAGAGCTTGTAGAACGCGGCCTTGTCGCCGCGCTTCAAAATGTCGATGAGGTACGCGACGAGCTGTTCGTCGAGTTCCACGCAGTCGCAGAAGACCTCGAACGCGTGCTTGCCCGCGTCGGGATCAGGGGTACTTTCTGCTGCGGGCGGCTTTTCCTCGGGCTGCTCCAGTTCCGCCGCGGCGGTGAGAATTTGCAGCAGTGCGCGGGAGAAATCCTCCTCGCTGAAATCGTCGAACATCGCCTCGTCCAGCTCGTCGCCTGCGCTTTTGGCACACAGGCGCACAAAGTCCGGCACGCTCATACTTTTCAGCGCGCTTTGCAGCTGCGCGGCGCGTTTCTCCGCGGTATCGGCGGTGAGCGCAAGCTCCGGCGGCGCGGACATTGTGCCCTCGCACAGCGCGCTCATATAATGTAAGTAGTGTTCGCACAGCTCCATTGCCGCGCCCCCTCGGTTTGTAATCTTTAATAATCTATCATACGGCGGCAGAAAAAGCAACTGAAAACCGAAGAAAGCCATCAAATACGGCTTTCTTTCTGAATTTTCGCCCTGAGCAGTGCGCAGTTTTCCTGCAAACGCGCATCGTCCGGTGCAAGCGCAAGTGCTTTTTCCGCGTTTTTCAGCGCGCTTTCCCACTGCGAAAGGTGAAAGTACGCGATGCTCAGCAGATCGTAGGGGAAGCTGCCCCACGCGAACGGCTCGCAGATATAGGTGCGCGGGCGCTCGGTGATCGCGAGCGCGCGGTTTACCATAAAAATGACGCCGCACCAGTCCTTTTGCTGATAAAGCAGGTCGGCGAACTCCAGATACGGCTCGCGAAGGTGCGGCGCTTCCGCAATGGCGCGATGCAGCCAGAGCGCGGCCGCGTCCTCGCGCCCCAAATGCCGCAGACAGCGCGCGATGTAGCGCATCGAGGCGCAGCGTTCGTCGCGCCACACGGCCTGCGGCATCGCGAGGTGCGCCTTCAGGGTCGAGACTGCCTGCGCCCACTCGCCGCGGAACATGTACTCGCGACCTAAGTAGTGGCGGTTGCGGTCGTTTTGTGGGTCCTCCCGCACGGCGAGCTCTAAAAGTGGAAGATACTGCCCGCGCGATTTGCTCGGGTCGGGGTGGTGGTCGAGCTGCACGCCCCCGGCGTCGACAAAGTGCTCGCCGCCGTCGCCCGTGTATTGCAGCACCTCGTGCACCGGATTCACCCAGCGGTAGCAGCCGTTTTTGTGAATTTTGTCCGTCCAGAAGACGCAGCCCTCGCGCCCATCGGGCAGAAAGCTCCACGTGTAGCGGTAGCGGGCACGTGTCGTGTCCGGTTGCCACGCGCGCTCGAGCTTTTCGCGCCAGCCGGGCTGAAACTGCTCGTCGAGGTCGATGCAGCAGCAGATATCGGCGTCCTTGGGGATGAGCTTCAGCGATTTATTGCGCGCGACATCGAAGCGCCACGGCAAAATAACCTTCTGCTCGACGTGTGCGCCGCGTGCTTTGAGCCTTTCGACCGTATCGTCCGTCGACCCCGTGTCGAGCACGCAGATGTCGTCCGCCTCAGACATCGAGTCCATGAAGCGCTCGACAAACTGCGACTCGTTTTTGCAGATGGCGTAAACGCAGACGCGGTAGGAAATGGCGATTCCCTCCTTTTATATATGTATCGCGGCGCGGCTTGCGCCGCACCGCTTATTGCTCAGGTCGAGAGGAGACCCGCTGCGCGGAGATTTGCCAGCAGCGCGTTGAACTGCTCGACGACATCCTCTACGCTTGTCGCATCGGCAACAGCTGCCGCCGCGCGCGTATCGCTCGGTCCAGTCGGACCCGTAGGACCTGTGGGACCGGTAGGACCCTGCGGACCGGTGGGACCGACTGCGCCTGCTGCACCCGCAATACCCTGTGGGCCGATGGGGCCTGTCGGTCCGGTTGCGCCAACCGCGCCGGCGGCTCCGGCTACGCCTTGAATGCCCTGCGGTCCCTGCGGGCCTGCGGCGCCTGTGGCACCCGTCTGACCTTGAGGTCCGGTAGGCCCAATGGCGCCCGGCGCACCGGGGACGCCTTGAAGACCCTGTACACCCTGCGGCCCCGTCGGCCCGATTGGGCCGGGAACACCCTGAATGCCCTGCACGCCCTGCGGCCCCGTCGGGCCCAGCACATACTGAGGCGGGAACGGCGGCGGAGGAAACGGCGCGGGGCAGGGCGGCGGGCAGCGGTCTGCACAGCCGCACGAATTCTGAAAACGATTCATCGAAAAAACCCTCCTTTTAAGCTCGGGGCAGGAAAACTCCTGCGCTTCATTCTATGCTGTGGGCAGGAAGAGGTGAGCGCGATAGAATGTGCACGTTTTGTGAACAATGGGGAAAAGCCTTGCAACGCTTCCGGTGGTATGCTAACATATAATAATATGTTTTACAGAATCAAAATGTTCGTCAGAACAGGAGGAGCTCATGCAGAAGAAATTGCTCATCCCCATCCTTGTCGTGCTGGTGCTTGTGATCGTGCTGGTGGTGCGGGGCTGTGGGAATAAGGATACATCGCAGGACAATAAACAGGATGGAACGCAGAGCACGCAGACGGACACGTTCGACAGCGCGAATGTGACCGGAAACGACGTGCGCGCGGAGCTCGGCACGATGACCGCCAACGAAAGCGGCGGTGTCGACATCACCGTCACGGCGGACGGCCCGCAGACGACTTACACCTATACCGATGTCGCACCCGACGCGTGGTACGCCGACGCGGTCAACTATGTTGTCTCCACCGGTGTGATGAGCGGTGACGACACGCAGCATCTCTTCCAGCCGGAATATGGCGTGGAGAGATCACAGTTCGCCGTCATCGTGTATCGCTTTGCCGGCGGCACGCCGACGGAGGAGGATGCGGAGTTCAGCGACCTCGCGGGCGACGAGTGGTATTATGAATATGTCAAGTGGATGGTCGGCAAGGGACTCATGGGTGGCAACGGCGGGGCGTTTAACCCGAGCGGCTTTTTATCCTGCGAGCAGGCGATCATCGTGCTCTACCGTCTTGCGGGTGAGCCCACAGTCACCGGCACGCTCGACGACTACCCCTATGCGCCCAAAGTATCGGAGAGCGGCAGGGATGCCGTGACCTGGGCGTGGAACAACGGGCTCATCACTGAAAAAGAGTGCGTCTGGTATCCGACGCAGGCCGTCAGCCGCGCGCAGGTCGCGCTTCTGTTGATGCGCTATGACGCCTTGATCGGCCGAAATGCGGCGTAAATGAATGAATACGGAAAAATGCGGGCATTCTGTTCTTGACAGAATGCCCGCAAACCGTTGAAAATACTGAATTCTTGAGCTGCCTGTAAAGGAGCAGACAAGAAAAATGTCAAAAAAAGTAAAATTAACTGTTGACAAACGCCTACCCACGTGCTAAAATAACACCTGTTCCGCGAATGGAGCGTGCACCTTGTAAATTAAACAACGAAACTTTGACAAGCACCAGATGAAAAACTGTGCAATATGTACAGTGGCTTGCGAGGAGGACGGTTAAGTCAATTACGTCTGAATCGTAAGGATAAAAAGTTTTAAGCTATGACAAATAGCTCGATAAAGATTAGCTCAGACTTAGGTCTGTGTTGATACCATTTTATTGAGAGTTTGATCCTGGCTCAGGACGAACGCTGGCGGCGTGCT
>ERZ824598.965-NODE-965-length-40850-cov-6.920554_pt1 | contig 40850 bp, 42 predicted proteins | sample MGYA00519934_ERZ824598 | MGnify/ENA primary metagenome ERZ824598 (study PRJEB31778, sample SAMEA3449177) | human gut metagenome | biome: human gut; feature: human-associated habitat; material: faeces | place: United Kingdom | collected 2010/2012 ...
ACTCGCCGTCGCCCCAGCCGAAGGAGCCGAACAGGCCCACGGCCTTGCCGCCCATTGGTAAACTCAAATTTCTTGACTTTTCACACATCATTGTATAACCTACCGTGCTGACGGCCAAGGCATCACCGCCACCGATACCGCCGCCACCAGCGACGACCAGATCATCACCTTCATCAACGGCAATCCCGATGTGGTGGACCTGACCAACCCGGTGATCCGCGCACACCACCCGCACCGAGACGCCTGCCGCCTGCACCGAGGACGGCTATACCGGCGACGAGGCCAACCTGGGCCTGTGGCTGTCTCTGGCAGCTGCCACGCTCCTGGCCGGCGCTGCCTGGGTCACCCTGGACAAAAAGCGCCGCGCATAAGCGCACACCACACCCGTTGTCATAACGGCATACATAACCGGCACCCCCTGCGCAGGTCAAGCCTGTGCAGGGGGTGCCGTTGTTCTGCCCGGGAATGAGTGGGCAGAAGCCGATGAGGCGGCGGTGGAGTTTTATGCCTCCATGTGCTTTCCCAGGAAGGCGGACACGGTCTGGGCCAGCTTATACTCCCCCTCACCGGGGATCTGGCCCTCCGCCGACAGGAACAGCACCAGGCCCAGCACGTCCCCCTCGCAGAGAATGGGCGCGGCCACGGCGGCGGTGTAGCGGTCGTTTCCGTCGGTGACGGGCAGGGGCTGGTCCGCGCCCTGGCAGCAGTAGATGCGGCGCTCCTCCATGACCCGGGACAGGGCTTCGGACAGGGACTTGCCCAGCAGCTCCCGCTTTCCGGCGCCGGTGATGGCGATCACGGCGTCCCGGTCAGTGACGGCTGCGGTGAAGCCGCTGGTGCGGTTGAGGGCGTCGCAGAACTGCGCCGCAAAGTCCTCCAGTCCCCCCAGGAGGGAATACTTCTTGAATATGACCTCCCCCTCCCGGGTGGTGTAGATCTCCAGCGGGTCACCCTCGCGGATGCGCATGGTGCGGCGGATCTCCTTGGGAATGACCACCCGTCCCAGGTCATCGATGCGGCGCACGATTCCGGTTGCTTTCATATGATAACTCCCTTTGTAACTGAATATTGGCAAAGGTAGTATCTGCACTCCCAGGCAGATTATGCGAAGGCGTCGGGTGGGGGTAATCTCGAACGGACGACAGCCAGATTTCAATTTTATCATTATTGTAATGCGGAAGATATACGGCGTATTTGTGGAGCGGGGAGGAATAGTTGGGCCGCGATTTAGAAAGCCAGGCATGGAAATTCAAAAGGAAGTCTGCATCAATGATGAGAGAAACCCTCTTTCGAATAGAATTACAGAAACACTTCGCATTTCAAGCTATTAGTGGGATACAAAATATCCGTACGCCAAATGTGAGATGTTGTCTTGTGACCTAAATTCTTTCAAACGAAATTTACATTTGATGTTTTTCCGTTTTTTTGCTATAATAAAAGAGTAAGCAATAAGAGATGAGCTGCAGCCGGGGGAGGTGATATAATGACTGATATGGAGCAGCTTTTGGCGGTTGCCAAGATGTACTATGAACAGGGGTTGACGCAGCAGGAGATCGCCGAAAAGGTGTTTCTGTCCCGGTCCCACGTCTCCCGCATGCTGAAGGAGGCCCGTGCTCTGGGGATCGTTGAAATCATCATCCGCTCGCCCTTTGAAAACCATGTCAGTTTGGAGATGAGCCTGGCAGAGCGCTTCGGAATGGAGAAGATTCTGGTGGCCTACACTGAAAACACCGGCCCCCGGGAGGAGTTCAACAGCGTGTGTAGCATGGGCGCATCCTATCTCAACAGCATTCTCACCAACCGCAGTGTGCTGGCTGTGTCCAAGGGGAAAACGGTGGCTGCCACCATCGGCGCGCTGAAGCCGTCCAAAACCTTGCCGGATATGCGCTTTGTGCAGCTGGCCGGTTCTATGGAGAGCATCAATCCGGATATCGACGAGATGTTCATTCTGCAGCGGGTGGCCGCCCTGTACGGATGCGACTGCAAGCGCCTGCTGGTGCCGTATCTGCTGGATGATGAGGAGAGCAAGGCCCTGATCTGCCGGCACAGCGCCACCCGCGAGGTGCTGCGCTGCCGCAAGGACGTGAATACCTTCATCAGCGGTGTGGACACCATGCTCTATTGGGCGGAGCGCATGGACGAGAAGGACGTGCATCCCCTGATGAACCAGGGCGCCGTGGGCTGCATGTGGGGCTATTTCTTTGATATCAACGGCAACATTATCGACACGCCCCTGTATAACCGCATGATCATCCCCGATCGCAGCATCTTCCAATCCGCTCAGACCCGGATCTGTATCGCTTCGGACCGGTTCAAGGCCAAAGCCATTCTGGGGGCTCTGCGGGGCGGTATGTGCAATGTGCTGATTACCAATTCCAAAATTGCCAGCCAGATTCTGAATCTGGATGCAGTCTGATATAAGGGAGGACCATATGAGCGTTCTGTCTCTGGATGCCAGCCAAAGCGTGAAACTCACTCTGATGAAGGATGTCTCCTATTGCCTGGTTCGTTCCGACAAGCTGGGCCGACGCCGGGATGTGCTGGTGGTGTTCAATGACCAGCCGGAAGGATATGTCCTGTCCTACGGTGATTGGCTGCACTTTATCAATCAGGTATCCGGCCGCCGCATTCTGTTCGGCTTTTACCGCCGGATGCGGAAGTATTTTTCCGGACGCACCCGGGAGGAATTTCAGCAGGAGCTGTCCCGCCGGGGCATTGCCTTCCGCCGGGAATGTCCGCCGGCGACCAATTGATACCAAAACCTGTTAAAAAGCTTGAAAAGCTTTTTATAGCACCGAAGGTGCGTCAGGTTTTGTATGAGACGTCACAGCGTGTTTTCACACGCTGTGCGTGCGCACAGCGCACGGGATTCTTGATTAAATTTTTTAATCAAGAATCAGTATGAATCACAAACAGCAGGAGCCCCTCCGGATGGAGAAGCTCCTGCTGTTTGTGTTTTGTATGTCCCGTAATTTCCTTTTGTTCCGATGAGGCCTGCGATTCAAAGAGTGGAGGCGTCGATGGCGGACAGAGCCCGCCGCAGCTCCAGCACCTTCCCGGGAACCACAGACAGCTCCCGCACACCGGCCTTGATATAGAAGGGAAGCAGCGCCTCGTTTCCGGCGGACTCTCCGCAGATGCCGCACCAGATCCCCCGGGCCGCGGCGGCCTGGGCGGTGTTCTGGATCAGACGCAGCACCGCCGGGTGAGAGGAGTCGAACAGACCGGCAACCTTATCATTGAGCCGGTCCGCCGCCAGCGTGTACTGGGTCAGATCATTGGTCCCGATGGAGAAGAAATCCACCTCCTGGGCAAACTGGTCGGCCAGGATGGCGGCGGAGGGAACCTCCACCATCATGCCCACCTCGATGTCCCGGGCCAGGGGAACCTGCTCTGCCTCCAGCTCCCGGCGGCACTCCGCCAGCAGGGCCTTGGCCCGGCGAAGCTGGTCCAGGTCCCCGATCATGGGGAACATAATGGCCAGGCGGCCATAGTGCGATGCCCGCAGCAGGGCCCGCAGCTGGGTGCGGAACATGTCCCGGTGATCCAGGCACATGCGCACCGCCCGCCAGCCCATGGCGGGGTTTTCCTCCGGCGGCAGCGGCAGCCAGGGCGGCACCTTATCGGCGCCGATATCCAGTGTCCGCACCACCACGCGCTTGCCCTCCAGCTTTTCCAGCACCGCCCGATAGGCCGCAAACTGCGTGTCCTCGTCCGGTGCGCTGTCGGCATTCATATAGAGGAACTCGCTGCGCATCAGCCCCACGCCGTCAGCGCGCACCGCCGCGGCGTTGTCCGCGTCCGTGACATAGGCAATGTTGGCGCAGATCTCCAGCTCCAGGCCGTCCTTGGTGCGGCTGGGGAGGTCGCGATACACCTGCAGGTCCGTCTGCTCCCGGAGATAGGCCTGACGCCGGGCCGAATAATCCGCCAGGGTCTGCTCGTCTGCGTCCAGGATCACCAGCCCCTGGGAGCCGTCCACCACGATGGTCCCGAAGGCGGCGGAGAGAGCCTCCACCAGTCCGCCGACGCCCACCACAGCGGGGATTCCCATGGTGCGGGCCAGAATGGCAGAGTGCGAAACGTGGGAACCCAGCTCCGTGACGAACGCCATGACATGCTCCCGCTCCAGCTGCATGGTGTCGCTGGGGAACAGGTCATGGGCACACACCACGGAGGACTCCTCCAGGGCCTGGCTCTGCCCGCCGGTCAGCACCTGCAGCAGCCGCTGGGTGATGTCCCGGATATCGGCGCTGCGGGCCCGCATGACCTCATCGTCCATAGAGGCGAACATCTCCGCAAACTCCTGGCCGGCGCAGGCCACGGCGTGCTCCGCCGTATAGAGCTGGTTGGTGATGTTGTCCTCCACCGACTCCAGATAGTCCAGGTCCTCCATCATCATTTTGTGTATGTCAAAGATCTGGGCGGCGGCCTCGCCGGCTTCCCGAACGGTCTTTTCATACAGCCGGTCCAGCTGGGCCCGGGCCTCCTGCACGGCGCAGTCAAACCGGCGCTGCTCCGCCTGGGCCGTCAGCCGGGACAGCTCCTCATAGGCGGCCAGCTGCACCTTCTGATACAGCCACGCGGGGCCGATGGCCACCCCCGGTGAGGCGGGAATACCGTGAAGAGTGATCATTGCCGCATCCTCCTCACAGCTCCGCCTGGCAGAAATCCTGCAATGCCCGGCAGGCGGCGTCCTCGTCGCCGCCCTCCACGGTGACCCGCAGCTCCTGGCCGCACTTGGCCGCCAGCTTCATCACAGCGAACAGGCGCTTGCAGTCGGCGGTTTTTTCGTTGGCGGTCAAGGTGACGCGGCTGTCCATGGTCTGGGCCAGCTTGACGATCAATCCGGCCGGGCGGGCGTGAAGCCCCTCGGCGTCCTGGATCACATAAGTAAATTCTTTCATATAACAGCTCTTTTCTCAGGCCTTGCTGAGTTCATCCAGATAGGCCCGGGTCTTTTCTTCGATTTCCGCCTCGGACATGATATTCTTCAGCGGGATCACGTGGGCGCCCTTGCGCTTGGCGTCGGCAAACTGCGGCTCCAGCGAGACGCTGCAATACACCACGTCGTACTTCTGGCCGATGGCCTTGCCCACGGAGACGGTGTTGGCCTCCACGTTGCACTTCAGGCCCAGCTTGGTGAACACGCGCTTGACCTTGAGGCTCACCAACTGACAGCACCCGTTGCCGGCAGCGCAGCAGGCCAGAATGTTGAATTTTTTGGAAGTGATATCCATTGTTCGTTCCTCCTGTTTTGACAGTATGTATAATATGATGCATTGCGCCGCCGCCGGCAGCGCGGGATAACGGGGGCAAAGGGTACGTCACCTGCCGACAGACCTCCGCTTTCGCGGAGGCCCGTCAGCAGTGTGTAAAAAAGGGTGGTTGTCAGGTTTATTGGGTCAGCAAAGGGCCTTACAGGTCCTCGCCCATGACCTCCTTGTACTGCTCCCAGTCCTCGGCAGCCAGCCAGTAGCCCTTCTTGTTCTTGAGATACTGGATCTGGGGGATAGCCAGCATGATGATCAGCACCAGCGCATAGCCGGCCCAGCCAAGATACTTCCACAGGGGGGAGAAGGCGGACAGAGTGATGGCGTTATCCACCTGGAAGCCCACGCCGCCGTAGACGTCGAAGCCGATGATGCAGGCAGCGATACCGGCCAGGAACACGTCGGACAGAGCAACGGCGATGCAGGAGACCACCAGTGCCTTGATGCCGCCGCGGTGATGGGCAAAGATACCCACGGTGGCGCTGTCGAACATCATGGGAACAAAGCCCACCAGGCACACGAAGGGCAGATTCAGCAGCATGCCCACGGTGGTGAACACGGTCATGGTCAGAGAGCCCACCAGGAAGCTGACGGTGATGACGGAGCCGTTGGTCACGAAGCCGTAGAAGGCGGCGCAGTCGATGCCGGGCAGGGTGTTGGGCAGGACCTTCTCGGAGATGCCGCTGAAGGCCACGGTCAGCTCAGCCACGAACATGCGCATACCGGTCAGCAGGATCACCAGATACACGGGGAACTTGCCGGCGGTGTGGAAGATATACAGCGCGAAGCTGGTGTCGGCGGTGAGGCTGGAGTCGATGCCCATCATGGCCTCCTTGCCGATCAGGGAGATCAGCACGGCGAAATAGGCCAGCATAACGATAAAGGAGGCCACATACATGTCGTTGAAGATGGACAGGAAGCCGGGCAGCTCCAGATTGTCAAACTTCTTGACTTCCTTGCCCTTCTTCTTGGCCCGGCGCTCCAGCAGGCGGCCGTACTCATAGCCCAGGCGGTCCAGGATCATCTGGGTGTGGCCCACGCACATATTGGCGCCGTCGGTAAGATCCTGAGCGGGCTCAACGGTGAGGTTGGACAGCACGCACCACTTCACGGCCAGATACAGACCCACAGCCAGGATGGTGGCAAAGTCGCCCATAACGGGGAACATCACCAGCAGGATGGGGACCATGTCGATGGCCTGACCGGACAGGATGTGGGCCTGAATGATCAGGGAGCGGCACTTGGTGTATTTTTTCATCAGCACCAGGATGATGGCGATGCCGAAGCCGGCGGCCATGGATGCCATCTGCAGGCTGGTGGTGCGGCCAAAGCTTTCCAGAATGGCCGTCAGCGTGCCGGCGCCCAGGGAGTCATCGTTGACGATGATGCTCATGCCCAGCACCTGGCGCAGGCCCATCATGATGGGCTGGAAGGTGGTGTACAGGCCGCCGGTAGCGGTTTGATAAACAATATAGCCGATATAGGCCTTCAGAGCGCCCATCAGGGATTCCAGGAAGGGGCGCTTGGTCAGAAGCTGGCCGATAAACACCAGGACCATCATAAACATGGCAGCCCGGTCAAAGAAGTTATACCAGATCCAGCTCAGAACGGAAACAACAGAATCCATTATGATTTTCCTCCGTATTCACACAAAGTATGTTGGTAAAGAGCTTTTACGCGGTAGATTGCTGAGTATGGAAGGCACGAGCCCCGACGGGGCGGGGATAGATCCTCTCCTCTCTCCGGTCAAAAACTGATTGTGGGAATCCAAATTTAATTCAAACAAGCTCAGGAGCGGCTCAGCCCAGCAGCTTGTCAAAATCCTCTTTTGTTTTGGCGTCCAGCAGAGCCCGGACCGTCTCCTCGTCGTCGAACACATCCGCCAGGTCCATCATCACATCCAGGTGGGCGTTAAGCTCCTTGACGGCGATGGCGAAAAACAGCTCTGCGCCCATCTCCGGGTCGCTCTCGTCGTAGCACACGGGGCGGTTGATCTTCACGAAGCTCACCGCCGCCTGCCTGACCAGGTCCGTGCGCTTGGAATGGGGCATGCAGATGTGGGGCGCGATGAAGATGTAGGGGCCGTTCTCGGCCACGTTCTCTATAATGCTGTCGGCATAGTCCGGCTCCACCAGTCCCTGGCGGATCAGCGGCGAGGAGGCCGTCTTCACGGCCTCCTCCCAGGTGTCAAACCCGCTGTAAACGTCGAACAGCCCGTCTTGATACAGCTTTTTCAGATAAGCCAGTTCCATGTGTTCTCCTCCCACGGATGAATGAATATGCAGTTCTGCTGCCCGGGTCCGCAGGGGCTTCTCTGGGCACATCCGCCAAAACTCACACCGCCATTATGCACGATTTTTCTGAAATATGCAACTGCTGGACGAAAGATACACACAAGTCCCCCTTGCACACATGCGCAGGAAATACGCCGTCATTTGCCTCTTTTTCTGGAAATTCCTGGAACATATAGGGAAAACTCCCGGTTTTGCTGCACATTTGTGCAAATAAAAAACTGAAAATTTCTGTCGGAGTCATTTTTTCGGTCCCTGCCGGGTGTGCTGGATGACACGTTGTGAAATGTGGCAAAACCTATTGCATTATCGGCCGCTCCATCATATACTTTCATCAATGCAGGGCGCAGACAGGCATCCGGTCGCCGCGATCCGTGCCCGGCAGCAGCGGCTTATTTAACGAACAAGGAGGATTATTCCAAATGCCGAAAGTAAGAACCGTACTGGGTGATATCGAAGCGTCTGAGCTTGGCTTTACCATGGCCCACGAGCACGTTATCCATTGTCCCCGCGGCCTGTTCGCTCCTGACAACGAGTGGGCGCTGCGTGATTTCAATATCCAGCTTCAGATGGTCAAGGATTACAAGGCCATCGGCGGCGGAACCCTGGTGGACGCCATGTGCCGCGACCAGGACGGCCGCTGCCCCGCGTATCTGAAGGTCATTTCCGAGACCACCGGCGTTCATATCATCGCCGCCACCGGTATCCCCTTCGACTATCCCGGCGACCGGGAGCCCCTGATGGATCTATCCATCGTCTGGAAGGATAAGGACGTGGACGAGATCGCCGCCGGCTATGTCAAGGAGATCACCGAGGGCATGAACGGCACCAACATCAAGGCCGGCTGGATCAAGGCCGGCACGCAGTACTGCTATGCCACCCCCGGCGAGATCAAGGGCCTGAAGGCCGCTGCCCGGGCCGCTCTGGCCACCGGCGCCGCCGTGCATACCCACACCGACGGCGGCTCCTTCGCTCTGGAGCAGCTGGAGATCGTCCTCAACGAGGGCCTGCCCGGCTCCCAGTTCGGCGTGGCGCACATCGACCGCAACCCCGACTTCTGGCTGCACAAGAAGATCGCCGAGTCCGGCGCTTACCTGATCTATGACGGTCCCGGCAAGGTGAAGTACTATCCCGACTCCGTCCGCGTGGATCTGCTGCGCCGCCTGGTGGACGCCGGCTTTGAAAACCAGATCATGCTCAGCAACGACATGGGTAAGAAGAGCCATCACCAGAGCTATGGCTACGGTCCCGGCTGGGGCTTCATCAAGCAGAAGTTCATCCCCCGTCTGCTGGACGAGGGCTTCTCCGAGGAAGTCGTCCACAAGTTCATGTATGAGAATCCCGCCCGCTTCTACGCACTGAGAAAGTAAGAGGACAGCTATGAAGAATGATCGTGATGAACGGACCCGGCCGCACGTCCCCACCTCTCCTGAGGAGTGCGATCCCAACTCCGCCGCCGTGCAGCGCTGGCAGCCCAAGCGCCTTCCCCTGCGGGAGGGCATTGCCCAGGCCTCCTGGTTCTGTCGGATCATGTATATCCTGATCGTGTTGGGAACGGGAGCACTGAACCTGATCTATTGGCAGAAGCTGCCCGATACATTGGTCCTGCGGACCTGGTTCGGGTATTCCGCCGTGGAGGTTCCCACCGTTTCCTACTTTATCGTGTCATTTCTCCTCATCTGCTATTTGGTATACCGCGATCTGGTAAATCGGTCCCTGTCCAGAAGAAAGGTGTTTATTCCGCTGATCTTCTTTTTGGGCAACTATTACATGGTCGTGGAGCTGCTGCAAACCATGGCGGCGTGAGGCACATCACGGTCGTTTCCCAAAGCGGCCCGTCCGTCGGGCGGGCCGCTTTATACGGGGATCCCTGCGTTTTTTTACAAGCAAAGTCTATGAGTATGAATATAATGGAGGAATTATGAAAGCTCCTTATTTGCAGATTGCATTGGATAACGAATCCCTGGAGGACGCCTTCCACACCCTGCGGGGCGGACTGGGCAACGAGGTGGACATCATTGAGGTGGGCACCATGCTGATCCTGATGGAGGGCGTGCGGGCGGCGCGGATCATGCGGGCCTGCTTCCCCGACAAGATCATGGTGGCCGACGCCGCGCTGTCCGTGGCGCATTTCGGGCCCAAGGTCCTGGCTGCGGGAACCCAGTTTGTGACCATGTTCTCCCCTGCCCGCAACGAGGTAAAGGCCGCCATTCTGGCCCAGGCCAAGGCAGGCGGCCAGGACGTTCAGATCGAGCTGTACGGCGACTACGGCGAAAGCTGGACCTTCGACGACCTGCGGGAGTGGAAGGACATCGGCATCCGCCAGATCATCTATGGCCGGCCCAGCTCGGCCAGCGGCCCCTGGACCGCCCAGGACGTGGACTTCGTGCGCCAGCTGTGCGACATGGGGTTCGAGGTCACCGCCACCGGCGGCATCACCTATGAGGACCTGGACATCCTGGCGGGTCTGCCGCTGTATGCCGTGATCTGCGGCCGTTCCATCCGCAATGCGGAAAATCCGGCGGCGGAGGCCCGCCGCATCAAGGCCCGTATGCAGGAGCTGTGGGCCTGAGCGCATCTCCATCAAAAATCTAAAGAAAAAGGTGAAATTCTTATGTGGATCGACAATATGTTTGGCGTAAAGAAGCCGATCATCACCATGCTGCACCTGGATCCCCTGCCCGGCGATCCCCGGTATTATTACGGCGACTGCATGGACCGGGTGGTGGAGCATGCCCGGGCCGACCTGCACGCCCTGCAGGACGGCGGCGTGGACGGCATCATGTTCTCCAACGAGTTCAGCCTGCCCTATGAGCGGCACATGAGCTTCGTGACCCCGGCGGCCATGGCCCGGGTGATCGGCGAGCTGAAGTCCGAGATCCGCGTCCCCTACGGCGTGGACTGCATCTCCGATGGCCTGGCTGCCATTGAGCTGGCGGCCGCCGTGGACGCAAAGTTTATCCGCGGCACCTTCAGCGGCGTGTATGTGGGCGACGGCGGCCTGTACAACAACGACTTTTCCCAGCTGCTGCGCCGCAAGGCCGCCCTTCACCTGGACGAGCTGAAGATGCTGTACTTTATCAATCCCGAATCCGACCGCAACCTGGATACCCGTCCCCTGGCGGATATCGCCCGCTCCACCATCTTCAAGGCCCATCCCGACGGACTGTGCATCTCCGCCAACGCCGCCGGCCAGGATGTGGACGACGCGCTGATCGCCAGCGTGAAGGAGATCGCCCCCAACGTGGTGGTGCTGTGCAACACCGGCTGCCGCCCCGACACCATCGAGAAAAAGCTGGCCACCGCCGACGCGGCTGTTGTCGGCACCTATTTCAAGGAGGGCGGCCGTCTGGAAAACGACAACCTGGAGAACGTCCGTGTGGATATCAACCGGGTCAAGGAGTTCATGGATGTGGTCAAAGCCCTGCGGCAGAAGCTGTAAGGCCCCGGGAAAGGAGCAACCATGAAACGGATCATTCCCTCTGTGGCCTCCGCCAACCAGCTGTTCCTGGCGGAGGAGATCGGAGCCTTTCCCGCCGGGACCCTGCTGCATATGGACATCGAGGACGGCAATTTTGTCAACAACATCACCTTCGGCATGCGGACCGTGCGTTCCATTGCCAACATGTTCCCGCAGCACCCCCTGTGTTTTCACTTCATGGCCACCAACCCCTCCCAGTATTTTGAGGAAATCGCCAAGTGCGGCGCCAAACAGGTGGCGGTCCACTTTGAGGGCCTGCCCTACCCCTCCGAGGAGCTGTGCCGGATCCGGGAGCTGGGGATGATCCCCGGCCTGGCCATCAATCTTCGCACGCCCATCTCCCAGGTGGAGCCGTTTTTTGAATACATCGACTTCCTGATGGTCATGACCATGGACAGCGGCTATGGCGGCACCAATGGGCTGGGCTTCTGCTTCGCCAATCATGACCGCATCCGCCAGGCCCGGGCGGCTCTGCCTGCGGGCAAGGAGCTGTGGGTGGACGGTGCCATGGACGAAACCGAGATGAAGAACTGCTTCGCCCTGGGTGTGGACGCGGTGATCGCCGGGCGGATGATCTTCCCGGAAAAGCTGGCCCAGGCCGGCGAGACCCGCCGGGCCTATCTGCCCAGTGAGCGGAAGCAGACCCCGGCGCAGCTGCTGGAGCAGTATACCCGCCGCTATTGTATGGATGAATAGGAGAGAGGCAATATGTACGAAAAAGAAAGACGCGCCCTGATCGACTGTGCCCTGCAGATGAAGGAATGCCGCCTGATTACTCTGTGCGGCGGCAACGTGTGCATGCGCCTGGATAATGGCAACATCGCCGTCACCCCCTCCGGCATGGACTATGAGATCATGACCTCCGACGACGTGGTCATCGTGACGCCCCAGGGCAAGATCGTGGAGGGCACCCGCCGCCCCACCTCCGACCTGGATGCCATCCTGTATATTTTTGAAAAATTCCCCTGGGTCAATGCCACCATTCACACCCACCAGCCCTACGCCACGGCGCTGGGCCTGGTGCAGGACGTGTTCCCTGCCACGCTGGTGTCCCAGATCGACGCCCTGCGGGGTGACGTACCGGTGGCGCCCTTTACGCCGTCCTCCGACAAGGGGATGGGCGTTCTAACGGTGGAGCACTATAACGGCTCCCTGGCGGTGATCCTGCGGGGCCACGGTGTGATGGCCTTCGGCCCCACGCTGCAAATCGCCCTGTATGCGGCGGTTTATCTGGAGGAGGCGTCCCAGACCTATCTGGCGGCGCTGGCCACCGGGCGCAGGGTGGAGCCGCTGGACCCGGAAATGGTAAAGGCCGAGCTGGGCGAGCCGGATTCCTGGGCCAATTATCTGCAAAAATAAGTTGCATTTTCCCAGTCGGAAAGTATAATGAGATCATGAAAAAAAGGAGGCTCTTTTATGAACTGGAAGCTGGGTAAGCTGATCAAAAACAAGACCTACAAGCTCTGGGGTGTGAACATCTTCGATTATCAGTGGACGGATACCGGCGAAACGGTGCACCTGAAGGACTACACCGATGGCATCCGTAAGGATTTCACTATCTATACCATTGATGTTGAGGGAACCACGCACACCTTTGCCGCCATTGGCCGGGGTTTGAACACCTGGCTGTTCTATGTGGGTGAGTAACGATTTCCGGCGCTGAGCCGGGGAGCTGGATAATGCCCTGTGCTATAGACAGTGCCTATTGCTGGCAGGCGTCTCAAAACTATAAATATTGGGGTCAGGTTTCAGTACCTGGCCCCAATATTTATTGTAAAAAATAATCGGCCTTTTCCGTCACTGTGTACTGCCCCACCCCTGCCTCTTGGCCAAATCGTCCATGGCGAAGCAGAATTGTTCCCACCGTGTCAACGTCGTCTGCAACGGGTCGCCCTCGCGGACGCGCATGGTGCGGCGGATCTCCTTGGGAATGGTCACCCGTCCTAGGTCATCTGCTTGTGTCAAGTGGAATCCAAAAATTTTTAAAAGCCCTTATATATCAAGGGTTTCCGGACTTTCGGCAAAATTAACCCTTGTGTTATTATAACACAAAAACAGCATAAAAGCCAGCAAAAAGCCGGCTTTTACTTGGTTCATGGAAGTTGAAAGGCTACATCAAACTTCCATTCGATTTTCAGATTTTCGTTGTCAAAAACAATAATGCGGTCAATGTCATCGTACATTCTATCCCGGAGTTTGTCATCCGGATCTTCTGCAGCAGCAGCGATATTTTTGGCGGTGCCTCCGATCTTTGCTCTGTCGAGCAGACTTTTGTAGGCCGTCATACGCACGGGATAAAGCTCTCCGTTTACACGCATGGCAAGCCCGAGATTTTCTGCCGTATCCTTTACGGCTTCCTCTGATGTTCCTGCGGCAAACGCAGCGCACCAGATTGCGGCAGTAATAGTCGTGCCCGCGCTCCGCCACGGCGATCACCCGCTGGTAGTCGGAGAGTCTGATCCTGAAATTGTAGCTGGCCTCCTCGACGCGTCCCTGCTTTTCCTCCAGCTTGCCGTCCACGAACACCAGGTCCCCCTGCCGCAGATCGAACCGATCGTTGTAGTAGGCCAGCGTCCTGTGCCTTGCCGGGAAATAGACCTGCACCACGGACCGCCGGGGCGCGGCCTGCTTCGGGGGGTCGGCGCAGACCTCGCCCGATTTGTGATCAGACTCTGAAATAAACCCGATTTTGAATGCCATGGCGTTCCCCTCCTTTTTTCTATGCTCCCATTCTGCGGCGTCAGGTGTCCGAAAAAACGGACTTGCATCCGTTTTTTCGCCGGGTCTGCCGTATGCGCCGGCTTTTTCCGCGGTGTGACGGAGGGGGAATGGGGGATCGTCAAATGCCGGGAAATTGCCGGGGTCCGTGGCGCGGGGGAATAAGTACAATTGGCGGTATAAAATGCAATTGTGCTTGCAAACGGAGACTGCATCGTATATAATAAAGAGCATAGAGAGGAGGGATTCCTGTGGGAAAAAGCAGTACGAACACATGCTGTCTGACGTTGCCCCTTAAATTGGAAAAATGGCAGGAAGACCGCCTTGCCAAACGATTTGAAATTGCCCGGCAGATTTACAACACCATGGTGCGTGCAGAACTGAAAAGACTGCGCCAGGTGGAGCAGTCGCCGCAGTACAGGAGCAATAAGAAAGCGATCCAGGCCCTTGATTGGAAAAATACGGCCGACAAGCCGAAGCTCAAAACGCTGTACAGGGAGCGGGATAAACTTCTGAAGGGCGGCGGCTTTACAGAATATGGGTTCAAATCAGACATAAAGAACTTTTATAAACATTTTGCCGAAAACATCGGCTCAAGCGTTGCGGTGCATGGCATTGCGCCGCAGGTCTGGGCCGCTTTTGAGAGGGTGTTGTTTAAGAAGGAAGGGAAGAAAGTCCACTTCAAAAAAACCGGCGACATCCGCTCATTGAGAGGATACTCCGTCACCGGAAAAAGCGGAGGCGTTGAGATCATTTTCCGAGGAAGCTATATTGAATGGAAGGGTCTGAATCTTCCGCTGAAATTGTCTCCCGATAATGCGTATGAAACCGAGATGCTGTCCTATCGGGTAAAATATGTCAGGATCCTGCGAAAGCCCGGCAAGACGAGGGATCGCTGGTATGCGCAGCTTTCTCTGGAGGGAAAGCCTGCGATAAAGCGCAATCCGGCCAGCGGCAACCCGGTACATCCCGTCGGGCAGGGGGCGGTAGGTCTTGATATCGGCCCGCAGACGCTGGCATATGCCGCCGAAAAGGAGGCAAACCTTGTGGAGCTGGCAGACCGGGTGCAAAACATCGAACAGGAAAAGCACCTTCTGCAAAGAAAAATGGATCGCAGCAGAAGGGCTGCGAATCCGGATAATTACGCAGAAAACGGTACCATCCGCCGAGGCGTAAAATTGACTCACAATAAATCCAAGCGATATCTCAGACTTCAGCGAGAGCTGTGCTATCTCCAGCATTGCCAGGCAGAAACCCGCAAACGGCAACACACCGAGCTGGCGAACCACCTGCTTTCGCTGGGCAGCTGCTTTTATGTGGAGGACATGGCCTGGCCATCGCTGACACACCGGGCAAAGAAGACAGAGATATCGGATAAGACGGGAAGGATCAAGCGAAAAAAGCGATTCGGAAAATCCATAGCCAATAAAGCACCCGCTGCGCTGATCAATATTCTGCGGACCAAATGTGTATCTCTGGGTATTCCCGGGGTCGTAGAAGTCCCAACATCACTGAAAGCCAGTCAGTACAATCACCAATCAAAAGAGTACACGCCGAAGCCGCTTTCCCAGCGATGGAATGATATGCCGGATGGCAGCCGGATACAGCGTGATCTCTATTCAGCATTTTTACTTCAGCATTATGACCCTCAATCAGGTAATTTCGATCAAGCATCCCTTGAAGCGGATTACCCGCAATTTGTTCAACTTCACAACCAGTCAATTCAGCGATTGTTAACAGTGCCGAAAACGCCTTCCAGCATGGGGATCCGGCGAAGTGTAAGCTAACAGAAAATTGCGGTGCGGTTCGCACCGCGAAAACCGGTCGATTGCCCGTCCGGGGCTGCCGATAATGGCAATATGGATTGCTTTGGCAGCAGAAGAGTATGGGAAAATAGTCAGCGCAGACGCCGTTTATGAGGCATTTGAAAAGCTATCTACCAACTCACAGCGTATTCCACAAATTTGCGGCACAGTATCTATGCAGTTTTGCCGATGCAATCCGCACGAAACGCGCTGAGGCAAAGACGGGATCGCCCTCACTGCCCAGCAACATCCCCAGATGCAATCCGCACGAAACGCGCTGAGGCAAAGAGCAGTGCGAGGATATGGCAATCATCACGCTGGGATGCAATCCGCACGAAACGCGCTGAGGCAAAGACAGGCGTGGAATCCTTTGCGGCACAATGCCGCTTGATGCAATCCGCACGAAACGCGCTGAGGCAAAGATCGTGTACCTCTCGTAGAACCGGCAAGCGTCCACGATGCAATCCGCACGAAACGCGCTGAGGCAAAGGACTATGTGGAGAAAAGGAGGATATGAACGTGGCGATGCAATCCGCACGAAACGCATTTCCAATATGTTACAGTCTCCTATGCCCGGTGGTTGGGTTCAACCGCCGGGCATAGTTTTGCTTGCCCAACAAGCTTTCCCCCCTCCCGCCTTTCAGGATGAAAAAATGAAAGAGAAATGAAAGAAATGAAAAGGCAGGGGGTTGAATTTTCGGGCGCAGATGATATAATGGCTTTGTATTGCAGATAATGATAAATCAAACATATATTAATATGCTGGAGTTGAACAAGGCTATGGATAAAAAAACCATTTACGACGTGGCCCGCGAGGCGGGGGTCAGTATTTCCACGGTGTCCCGGGTCATCAACGGCAGCGCCAACGTGCGCGAGAGCACCCGGCGGAAGGTGGAGGCCGCGTGCGTGAATTACCGGCCGGTGGCATCGGCCAGGGATCTGCCGGCCAAGCGGTCCAAAATGATCGGGGTGCTGATCAATCACAGGCCGGAATATTTTTTCCTGAACGACACCTACTCCAACGCCCTCCTGGGGATCAGCGTGGCGGCCAAGGAGGCGGGCTATCGCCTGCTGCTGGATATCTGCGACACGGAGACGGAATTTGACAACCTGTTTTACGAGCAGAGGGTGGACGGCTTCGTTATGATGGGCGTGCGGAAAAACAGCACGCTGATTTCCCTGCTGAAACAGCACGAGGTGCCCTTTGTCCTGGTGGGCAGCTATCACGAGGACGAGAGCGTGTATCAGGTGGACATCAACGACCAGTCCGCCATTTTCAGCGTGACGAATTACCTGATCGGGCTGGGCCACAAACGGATCGGCATCATCACAAGCTCGCCGGAATACACCTCCGCCTCGGACCGGGTGGAGGGCTACTGTCAGGCCATGCGGGAGGCGGGGCTGACGGTGAAAAACGAGTGGATACAGTTCTGCGAAAACCTCACGGAGGCCAAGGCGGAACAGCTGGCCAAGCACATGCTGTATCTTCCGAACCGGGTCAGCGCCATCATCGCCTTCAACGACTCCGTTGCCATGGCCATCTACAAGGCCTCCAAGGACTGCGGACTGTCCATACCCAGGGACCTGTCCGTGGTGGGATTCGACGACACCACGCTGGCGTCCTACATGTCCCCGCCGCTGACCAGCGTGTGGCAGCCCAGCTATGAAAAGGGTGAAAAGGCCATGCAGATGCTGATCAGCCAGATCGAGGGCCGGGAGACCTCCGGCAGGCGGGTGGAGCTGAACTGCATCACCATGTACAGAGGCTCCTGCGCCCCGTGCGGCGAGGACCTGCAATAATTCATGAACGGAGGACAATACTGTGGAGTTTATGTTTGACACGGCGGACCTGAAGCTGATCCGCCAGTACGAGGACATGATCCCGTACACCGGGATCACCACCAACCCGGCGCTGATCCGCAAGGCGGGGATCCGCACCGGCCTCTTTGACGCGCTGCGGGAGATCCACCGGTGCGTCAGCTCGGGAAAAAGCCTGCACATACAGGTGGTGTCCCACAACAGCCGGGAGATGATCCGCGAGGCCATGTACATACGGCAGCAGGTGGGCGAGGACGTCTGCATCAAGGTGCCGGTGACACCGGACGGCATGACAGCCATGAAATATCTGAAAACCCAGGGCGTCCGGCTGACGGCCACGACGGTGGTCACACCGGTGCAGGCCATGCTGGCCCTGGAGCTGGAGCCGGACTTCATCGCGCCGTATTACACGCAGATGTGCGGCCTGGGCACGGACGGCGCGGAGGTGATCCGCCTACTGGCGGAGACAATAGAACGGAAAAAGTTGAGGACCAGGGTGCTGGCGGCCAACATCCAGGACACGGATCAGCTCTGGCAGGTGTACCGGGCCGGTGCGCACTGCGCCACGCTGAACCCCCGGCTGCTGGAGCAGGCGCTGCAGGAGCCGGCCATTCCCCAGGCGGTGCGGTTTTTTGACGATGCATGGAAAGAAGCCTTTGGCGAAATCAGGCTGACAGACTGCCGGTGAACGGGCGGGATTGGTGATACTGACGAAAACGCCCTGTAAAAATTTCTGTTTTGCCAGGTTGACGGAGTGCGCCTGAAGTGGTATATTTTTTTCAACAAGTCTGAAAGCGCTTTCTAAAACATGAAAACATGCTTTCAATGCAATCGGCAGAAAAGGAGTAATGACAATGAAGATCGCATTGATCAACGAAAACAGCCAGGCACCCAAAAACGAACTGATTTTTCAGACGCTGAAAAAAGCCGTTGAGCCCATGGGGCACACCTGCTACAACTATGGCCGCTATTCGGCGGAGGATGTGCACCAGCGCACCTATGTGCAGGCGGGCCTGCTGACGGCGCTGCTGCTGAACTCGGGCGCGGCGGACTTTGTTATCACGGGCTGCGGAACGGGCATGGGCGCGACCCTGGCCTGCAACGCATTCCCGGGGGTTATGTGCGGCCGGGTCAACGACCCCTGCGACGCGTATCTGTTCTCCCAGGTCAATAACGGCAACGCCGTGGCAATGCCCTTCGCGTTCCAGTTCGGCTGGGGCGCCGAGGTGAATCTGCAGTATGTTTTCGAGAAGCTGTTCGGCACGGAGCCGGGCGGCGGCTATCCCCCCGAGTGGGCGGCGGCGGAGCAGAGCAACCGCAGGATCTTGATGCAGGTCAAGGAGATCACCCATACGAAGTTCATCGACATTCTGAAGAATATTGATCAGGATTTCCTCAAGGGTGCCATCGCGGAGGAGAGCTTCCCCGGGATGTTCTTCGCCAACTGCCGGGATCAGGAGATCGCCGCCTATATCCGGAGCGTTCTGGAGAAATAAGAGGAGGCGGAGTCATGTACGTTACATTGAAGCAGCTTCTGGAGCACGCCGAACAGGGTGGTTACACGGTTCTGGCTCCCAATGTATTCAACCTGGAATCGCTGATCGCCGTTGTGGAAGCGGCGGAAGCCGAGAGAGCGCCGGTGATCATCGCCATCGGCGAGTCCCGCCTGAAGGACCCCCAGCTGCAGAAGTATCTGCCGGTGGTGGCGCGGCAGATGGCGGAGGAGGCCTCGGTGCCGGTGGGGATCAACCTGGATCACGGAAAAAGCTATCACGAGCTGGTGCTGGCCATCCAGAAGGGATTCAGCTCCGTCATGATCGACGCGTCCATGTGCCCCTATGAGGAAAACGTGGCCCGCACCCGGGAGATCGTGAAGATCGCCCACGAGCTGGGCATTTCGGTGGAGGCGGAGATCGGCCATGTGGGCCAGGGCGAGGACTATACCGAAAACGGCGCGGCAGACGGACTCACCGAGCCGGAAACGGCCCGGCGCTTCGCGGAGGAGACTCAGGTGGACGCCCTGGCCGTGGCCGTGGGCACCGCCCACGGCGTGTACAAGGGAACGCCCCGGCTGGATTTTGACCGCCTGAAGGAAATCCACGAAACGGTGGACGTTCCGCTGGTACTGCACGGCGGCTCCGGCACGGGAATGGACAACCTGGTCCGCGCCTCCCGGCTGGGCATCCGCAAGCTGAACATCAACACGGAGCTTCTGATCGAGGCCCGCGAGCAGGTCCGCAGGGAACTGCAGGAGGACCCGGAGATCGATTACTCCGTTCTTCTGAAGCACGGCAAGGACGCCGTGGTGCGCCGTCTGCGGACGTATATGCAGGCGCTGCACTCCTCCGGAAAGGCCTGGTCCTGACCATGAAGCGACGGGCTATGGTGGCCGGGACGGCGGCGCTGGATATGATCCCGCAGTTTCCAGCGTCGGCCTGCCGCCGGGACGAGATCCTGATGGAGGGAAAAACCGTCTATCTTCCGGATATCCAGCTGATCCTGGGCGGCTGCGTTTCCAACACCGGCATCGCCATGCACCGCCTGGGGGCGGAGGTGATCCTCTGCAGCAAGGTAGGCGGCGACCCGCTGGCCGGTGTGGTGCGGCAGATGCTGGAGGAATCCGGCGCAGAGGTGCGTCTGGCGGAGCTGAAGGGCCACGCCACCTCCGCCACCGTGGTGGTGGCGCCAGAGGGCAGCGACCGCTCCTTCTGGCACCGGCGCGGGGCGTCTCAGGTTTATGCCCTGTCGGATATCCCGGCGGACGCGGCGGAGCGCTGCGACCTGTTCCACTTCGGCTACCCCACCGGAATGGCCTGCATGTACGGCGACGGCGGCGTGACCCTGGCGGACCTGTACGGCGGGATCAAGCGGATGGGGCTGACCACGTCCATGGATCTGAGCCTGCCGGGCCTGACCAGTGAATCGGCCCGGGCGGACTGGAAAACCATCCTGCGGCGGGTCCTGCCCTGTGTGGATGTGTTCCTGCCCAGCCTGGAGGAGCTGCTTCTGCTGCTGCACCGGCCATATTACATGGAGGTCCTGCAGCGGGCCGGGGCGGACTGCGCCGTCCGGTATGCGGACCTGTCCATCCTGCCCGCTCTGGCGGACGAGGTGCTGGCCATGGGGCCGAAGGTTTTCGGCGTGAAGCTGGGTGAGAAAGGACTTTACCTGCGCACGGCAAAGAAGGAGGCCTTCGCTTCCTTCGGGCGCATGTCCGGCGCTCTGTCTCCCCACTGGTATGACCGGGAGCTGATGGAGCTTCCGTACCGCCCGGAACGGTTCCGCTCCGCAAACGGGGCGGGCGACACGGCCATCGCCGGTTTTCTGGCCGGGATGATGGACAGCTGCGGACCGGAGGACTGCCTCCGTCTGGCCGCAGGCGCGGCGGCCTGCCGGATCGAAACGGGGCATCAGGGGATCCCCTCCGCCCGGGAGGTGCTGGAGCGGGCCCGCGCCGGCTGGGAAAAGCTCGGCGCCGCCCCGGAAGGCGGCTGGGCGGAAACGGCGGAGGGGCTGTACGCCTCCCCCCGGGACAGCCTGCAGGGCTGACCCATACACAACAGCGATAGTTTACAGTCTGATCGGCGCTTCGGGAAAATGAGAAGGAGAGATGTACCGGGCGGGCTGTATCCTATATAAATCAAAGCGGGATCCCGCATGGCTACGGGAGCCGCGAAACAAAAAAAAGGAGAATCAAGTATGAAGAAAGCACGGAAACTTGTGTCTCTGCTGGCAGCGCTGGTTATTGCGCTGAGCTGCCTGCCCATGACCGCTTTTGCGGCGGATGAGACCTACACGATCAAGATCTACAGCGGCAACGCACCTCAGAACAACTATGGCGAGCTCCAGGCGCTGGACTTCATCTACACCGGCTGCCTGGCGTTCAAGAACTACTGCGAAAGCAACTCCAGCGGCCGTATCAAGGTCGAGATCTATCCCTCCGGCCAGCTGGGCAGCACTCAGGAAGCGCTGCAGCAGTGCATGCAGGGCACTCTGCAGTGCGTGATGGGCGGCGACGGTGAAACCGCCACCCTGTATCCCGCCATTCAGGCCATGTCCATTCCCTATCTGTACAACAACCGTGCCGAGTACTATGCCATGCTGGACAGCGAATACATGGCAGCCGTGTACAAAGACATCGAGGCTCAGCTGGGCCTGAAGACTCTGGCCAGCGCCGACAACGGCGGTTTCCGTAACTTCTCCAACGACAAGAAGCCTGTGCACAGCGCCAGCGACATGGCCGGCCTGAAGATCCGCACCATGGAGTCCCCCATCTACACCAAGATGCTGGAGTCCTTCGGCGCTTCCGCCACCCCCATGGCCTATTCCGAGCTGTACAGCGCCCTGCAGACCGGCGTTGTGGATGGTCAGGAAAACTCTCCCGGTACCACCTTCAACGGCAGCTTCTATGAGGTGAACAAGTACTACATTCTGGACGGCCACGCCATTTCCTCCATCTTCCTGTATATGAACAGCAGCTTCTTCAACAAGCTACCTGCCGATCTGCAGAAGATCGTCACCGAGGCCGGCACCACTGCCACCTATGCCATGCGCGGCACCAACTGCGCCAATGAGGCTCTGGCTCTGGAAGCTCTGAGCAAGAACGGCATGGAGGTTTACAGCCCCACTGCTGAGGAGAAGGAATCCTTCAAGTCCTGCCAGGAGCCCGTCATCCAGTGGATGAAGGAGCAGATCGGCGACGACACCGTGGACAAGTTCATGGCCGCCGTTGACGCCGTGAAGGCCGGTGAGGCTACCGAGGCTGACGCGAACACCACCAATGCTGCGTCCAGCTCCATGAATACCGTTACCTACATCGCCATCGGTGTGGCCGTGGTGGCCGTTCTGGTTGCCGTATTTGCCATCACCCGCAATAAGAAGAAGGACGAGGGCGAGGAGGCCTGAGCCGACCGCTCCTGTTCGCAGAAAAGGCGAACCCTTTGAGATGACTTTTTGCAAAAGCCGCGGCGGAGCGGATTTCCGCCCCGCCGCGGCTCCCCCATAACTAAGGACGCAAAGTAAATGGAGGCTGGAATTTTGAACAAGAAGAAAAAGAAAAGAAATGCCTATCAGGAGTTCATGGACTTTGTGGATAGCGTTGTAAAAGAACTCCTGATCTTTATGATGATCTGCGTGGTACTGTGCGTGCTGCTGCAGGTCGCCGGACGCTACCTGCCCTTTATCAAGCCGCTGCCGTGGACGGAAGAAATTGCCCGTTGGCTGCTGGTTTGGCTGACATTCCTTGGCGCATCCCATATCGCAAAATCCTCGTCTTATACCCGCATTGATATTTTTACCAGCAAAATGTCCCCCAAAGTACAGAAAGTTATCAGCGTAATTTCCAAGCTGTGTATGTTGGGCTTCGTGGGCGTGTTCGCCGCCAAGTCCCTGATCGTGTTTACCACCGTTTCCGTCCACGAAAAAGGCCCCTCCTCTCAGCTGCCCATGCTCCTGATGCGCTCGGCAGTGTTTGTGGGAATGATCATCACCTTCCTGCAGATGCTTTCCGCCGGCGGCATCTTCCTGACTGACCCTGAGGAGGAGAGTGAGACCCTATGATAAATTTTGGTATTGCTGTGCTGGTGCTGATCATTCTGGTCTGCCTCGGCATCCCCGTGGCCTATTCCATGGGCCTGTCTTCCGCGTTTTATATCCTGCTGGCAGATCCCCAGTATCTGGAGATCCTGCCCAACCGTTCCATCACCGGCGTCAACAACTTCCTGCTGCTGGCCATTCCGTTTTTCATTCTTGCCTCCGAGATCATGGGCAAGACCGGCCTTACCAGCAAGCTGTTTAACTTCGCCCGTTTGTTTGTGGGCCGCTTCCGGGGCGGTCTGGCTTTCGTGAATATCATTGCCAGTACCATCTTCGGCTCCGTTTCCGGCTCCGCCATCGCGGATGTGTCCGGTCTGGGCGCCATCGAGATTGATGCCATGACCGAGCAGGGCTATGACCGGGATTTCTCCATCGCCATTTCCGCCGGTTCCTCCCTGCAGGCGCCGCTGATCCCGCCCTCCACCACCGTGATGATCTATGCCGGCGTGATGGGCCTTTCCGCAGGCGCCCTGCTGATGGGCGGCGTGGGCCCCGGCATCCTGATCGCCCTGACCCAGATCATCTATGTGCTGTGCATCCGCAAAAAGAAGAACTTCCCCCGGGATACCCAGAAGTATGCCCTCAAGGAAGTGCTGAAGATCGTTCTGGACGGTCTGATCACCCTGATGCTGCCTGTGATCATCATCGGCGGCATCCTGTCCGGCAAGGTCACCGCCACCGAGGCGGCCGCCATCGCCGTGCTGTATGCGCTGATCCTGGGCTTTGTGGTGTTCCACAACATGAAGTGGAAGGACCTGAAGGAGTGCCTGTGGAACACCTGCAAATCCGTGGGCAACCTGATGCTGATCGTGGCCTTTGCAAACGCCTTCTCCTGGGTGGCCGCCATTGAAAAGGTGCCGGATGAAATTGCGGCGCTGCTGATGAGCATTTCCTCCAACAAGTATGTGCTGCTGATGATTGTGAATGTGTTCTATATCTTCGTAGGCATGATCATGGATACCGGTGCGGCCATCATCCTGTTCGCGCCCATCATCGGGCCCGTGCTGACCATGGTGGGCGTGAACCCGGTACATCTGGCCATGGTCACCATTATGAACCTGACCATCGGCCTGCTGACGCCTCCCGTGGGCCTGGTGCTGTTCACCGCCGTCAACGTGGGCAAGAGGCCCTTCGGCGCCGTGGTCAAGGCCTTCTGGCCATTTATCATCATATCCTATCTGGCGCTGTTCGTTGTCACCTTTATTCCCCAGATCGTCACCTGGTTGCCCGGCGCGCTGGGCTTCCAGATCGCCCTTTCATAAGCAATGAACTTTGCGGGCGGGCAGAAAGCGATGAAATGTTGGCCCGCGATCAGGCTGCGGCCTGATGCCGCGGCGCGGAAAAAATCGTTTTCTGCCCGCCCCGAAGTATGTTCTGACAGGAGAGATAACCATGCGCATCGGTGTTTTTTACGCGTACTTCCCCTATGAGGACAGCGTGGACTGGCTTGGGACCCTGCGCCGGGCCAAGGCCTGCGGCGCGGACCATGTGGAGCTTTCCTCCATGCGGCTGCTCCGGCAGGACCGGCCCCTCCGCCGCGAGATCGTGGAGCTGGCCCATGAGCTGGACCTGACCTATACCTTCTGCACCTCCCTTCCCCCGGACGGGGATGTGGCCTCGGAGGATCCCCGCCAGCGGCAGCGCGGCGTGGACGCCATGCGCCGCAACATCGAGCTGGCAGCGGAAATGGAGGGCGCCGTCATCGGCGGCATGCTGCACGGCTCCACCGTGAAGCCCGGGGTGCCGGTGGATAACGCCACCCGCCAGAGAAGACTGGAGCACAGCGCCGCCGCCGTGCAGCAGATGGCACAGACCGCCCGGGCCTGCGGCGTGCGCATGGGCCTGGAAATGTGCAACCGGTATGAAAACAGCATGCTCAACACCGTGTCCCAGGGGCTTGCCTTCCTGGACATGGTGGCAAGCCCGGCTGTGGGGCTGCATCTGGACACATACCACATGAATATCGAAGAGGATGATCTGGCCGCCGCCATCATACAGGCGGGGGACCGGATCGTGAACGTCCATGCCTGCGACAACAACCGCAAGCTGCCCGGCATGGGCCATGTCAACTGGAGGGAGATCCTGCTGGCCCTTCACGCGGCGGGATACACCGGCGCTCTGGCCACGGAATGCTTCTCCCATCCCTTTGGCGTGTGGACAAATGACCACCGCATCTGGCGCAGTTATGTGAAAGACGGCATTGACCAGGACCTGAAGCAGTCCATGGCCTATCTGCACGCGCTGGAGCGGGACCTGTAATACTGATTCTTGATTAAAAAATTTAATCAAGAATCCCGTGCGCTGTGCGCACGCACAGCGTGTGAAAACACGCTGTGGCGTCTCATACAAAACCTGACGCACCTTCGGTGCTATAAAAAGCTTTTCAAGCTTTTTAACAGGTTTTAGTATAAAAACAAGTACAAAACGGCCTGCGGGCCGTGGTTGATAGAGCAAATTCGAGGTGTATTGGAATGAACCTGTTTGATGTATCGGGCAAGAAAGTGATTTTTACCGGAGCCACCGGCGGCCTGGGCCAGAGCATGGCGGAGGGCCTGCTGGAGGCGGGAGCCGAGGTGGTGCTGGTGGGCGCATCCGGGCGGTGCCGGACGCTGGCGGAGGAATACCGGGCCAGAGGCTGGAAGGCCCACGGCCTGCCCTGCGACCTGGCCAGCACGGAGGAGATCCGGGACTGCTTCGGCAAGGCCCTTGACCTGCTGGGCGGTGAGATCGACGTGCTGGTAAACGCGGCGGGGATCCAGCGGCGCGCCCCCAGCGAGGACTTTCCGCTGGAGGACTGGCAGGCGGTGATAGACGTGAACCTGACCGCGCCGTTCCTGCTGAGCCGCCTGGCCGGCAAGCAGATGATCCGCCAGGGCCGGGGCGGCAGGATCATCAACATCGCCTCCATGTGCAGCTATTTCGGCGGCAGCACCATCCCGGCCTATTCCGCGTCCAAGGGCGGCATCGCCCAGCTGACCAAGGCCATGTGCAACGACTGGGCAAAATACGGCATCACCGTCAACGCCATCGCCCCCGGTTATATGGACACGCCCATGAACGCCGCCCTGACGGATCCCCGGAACCCCCGGTTCAAGGAAATCAGCGACCGCATTCCCGCCGGACGCTGGGGCACCGGCGAGGACATGAAGGGGCTGACCATCTTTCTGGCCTCCGGCGCTTCGGACTATATTAACGGCGCCGTCATCCCGTGCGACGGCGGCTATCTTGTGAAATAAGTGAGGAGGCAGTTGATATGAGCAGATATCTGGTCTGCGTGTCGGACAAGCGGCACGCATCGTATGACATTGAAAGGGACATGCTGGCGGGCATCGGTGCGGAGCTGCGGCTGTGCAGCTGCGGCACCGAGGAGGATCTCATCGCCCAGTGCGGCCAGGCGGACGCCGTTCTGCTGGATCTGGCCCCCATGACGGCCAGGGCCATTGCGGGCCTGGAGAAGTGCCGGGTCATCAGCCGGTACGGCGTGGGATACGAAAACGTGGACCTGGACGCCGCGTCCAAGGCGGGCATCCAGGTGACCAATGTGCCGGATTACTGCATGGAGGACGTTTCCGACCATGCGCTGGCGCTGATGCTGTCCTGCCTGCGCCACATTCCCATGCGGGACCGCATGGTGCGCCAGGGGGCGTGGAATCTGCAGGCCACCAGCTTCCGCCTGAAGGGCCGGACCCTGGGCGTGATCGGCGCCGGGCGCATCGCCAGGGCCCTGATCCGCAAGGTCAGCGGGTTCGGTCTGGCGGAGGTGCTGGCCTATGACCCCTACCTCAGTGCGGAGGAGCTGGGCCGGATCGGCGTGCGCAAGGTGGAACTGGCGGAGCTTCTGGCAAAATCCGACATCATCTCCCTGCATCTGCACGCCAACGCGGAAACCTGCGGCATGATCTGCCGGGAGACGCTGGAGCAGATGAAGGAAACCGCCATTCTCATCAACGTCAGCCGCGGGCCGCTGGTCAATGACGACGACCTGCTGGAGGCGCTGCGCAGTCACCGAATCCTGGCGGCCGGGCTGGATACCCACAACCACGAGCCGCTGGGCGCGGACTCCCCCTTCTGCCGGCTGGACAACGTGGTGCTGACGGACCACACCGCCTATTCCACCATGGAAGGCGTGGAGGAGCTGAAAACCAAGGCGGCCCAGAACGTGATCGACGTGCTCACCGGACGGCCGGTCCGTTACCCGGTGAATCATCTCTAAGCGATACTATTCTAAGCGATACTATTTATATTTGGAAAGGCAAGTGATCCTTTGTGAACAGTTTGGAAAGGCTCCGGAACGCGGCGGTGGTTCCCGTTGTGGTCCTTGAAAATGCGGATGACGCGGTCCCCACGGCGCAGGCCCTGCTGGCCGGCGGCGTGGACGTTATGGAGATCACCTTCCGCACCGACGCCGCGGCGGATTCCATCGCCGCCGTGTCCCGTCAGTGCCCGGATATGCTGGTGGGCGCCGGTACGGTGATCACCCTGGAGCAGTGCAAAAAGGCGGTGGAGATGGGCGCGGGCTTCATCGTGTCCCCCGGCTTCAGCGAGGAGGTCGTGGACTGGTGCGTGCGGCACGATGTGGCCGTGACCCCCGGTTGCGTGACCCCCACGGAGATCATGTCCGCCATGTCCCACGGCCTGCAGGTGGTCAAGTTCTTCCCGGCCAACGTCTATGGCGGCCTGGACGCCATGAAGGCCCTGTCCGGTCCCTTCGGCGGCATCCGGTTCATCCCCACCGGCGGCGTGAACGAAAAAAACCTGAGCGATTATCTGGCGGCGCCGTTTATCCACGCTGTGGGCGGCAGCTGGCTGTGCAGCAAGGCGGACATCGCGGCGCATCGCTTTGACCGCATCACGGAGCTGTGCCGCCGGGCCCGCGCCGCGGCGCTGGGCTTCGAGCTGGTCCACGTGGGCGTCAACGCCCCCGACGCGGACGCCTCCATGGAGCTCTGCCGCATGCTGGATGCGGCCTTCGGCCTGGGGGTCAGACCCGGCAATTCCTCCAATTTCGCGGGAAGCGCCGTGGAGGTCATGAAGGCCCCGTATCTGGGCGCCAGCGGCCATATCGCCATCGGCACCAATTCCGTGCCCCGGGCCGTGGCCGAGCTGGAAAAGCGCGGCTTCGCCGTGGACCCCTCCACCGCAAAGTATAAGGGCGAGAAGCTGACGGCCGTTTACCTGCGGCAGGATTTCGGCGGCTTCGCCATCCATCTGGTTCAGAAATAAGGAGGTCTGCACCATGAAATTCATGACATTCGGCGAGATCATGCTCCGCCTGAAATCTCCCGGACAGGAGTGCCTGTTCCAGTCCCCCATGCTGGAGGCCACCTTCGGCGGCGGCGAGGCAAACGTGGCGGTTTCCCTGGCCAACTACGGCCGGGACGTCAGCTATCTGACGGTGCTGCCGGACAACGCCGTGGCCGCGGCCTGCAAGGGTGAGCTGCGCCGCTTCGGCGTGGACACCTCCCGCATTGTGACCGGCCCCGGCCGGGTGGGCATCTACTATCTGGAAAGCGGCGCCAACCAGCGCCCCAGCAAGGTGGTGTATGACCGCGCCTATTCCGCCATCGCCCTGGCAAAGCCCGGTGACATCGACTGGGACAAGGCCTTTGCGGGCGTGGACTGGTTCCATATCACGGGCATCACGCCGGCGATCTCCCAGAGCGCCATGGAGCTGTCCCTGGAGAGCGTGAAGCAGGCCAAGGCCCGCAGCATCACCGTCTCCTGCGACCTGAACTACCGCAAGAACCTGTGGAAGTACGGCAGAAAGGCCAGCGAGGTCATGCGGGAGCTGGCCGAATATGTGGATGTGGCCATCGCCAACGAGGAGGACGTGCAGAAGTCGCTGGAGATCAGCGCGGACGTGGACGTCTCCAGCGGGCAGCTGGACCGCGCCAAGTATAAGGCCCTGGGCGACAAGGTGCTGGCCGCTTATCCCCGGATGCAGATGATCGCCATCACCCTGCGCGAAAGCCACAGCGCCGACTGGAACGGCTGGGCGGCCTGTCTGAATGACAGAGAGCATTTTTATGAGTCCAAGAAATATGAGATCCGGGACATCGTGGATCGCGTGGGCGGCGGCGACAGCTTTGCCGGCGGCCTGATCCACGGCCTCACCACCTACGACGACCGCCGGCAGGCGCTGGAGTTCGCCGTGGCGGCAAGTTGCCTGAAGCACAGCGTCATCGGCGATTTCAACCGCGTGGGCGCGGACGACGTGGAAAAGCTCATGGGCGGCGACGGCTCCGGCCGCGTTCAGAGATAGTCTGGCTGAGTTCTGCCCGCCGGCTGTGCCGGCGGGCAGTGGGTTTATCGGCACCATATCCGGTGAAAAAAAGGAGGAGAGCTTCCCATGACCATCTGGAAAAAGAAAGTCCGCAGCCCGATCTACAGCCTGATCGGCAGCTATCTGTGCACCGCCCTGTGGGCGTATGCCGCCGTTCACTTTGCGCTGCAGTCCAACGCGTACTGGCCTCTGTTTGCCGCCGCCATGCTGGTGTTTCTGGGGTGCGCGTGGTCTGAGACGAAGCGCTATCGCCGGTATAAGGCGGCCAAAGCGGAGTATGAACGGCGGCGGATGGAGAAATCCTCCGGCCAGCCGCAGGAAAATGAATGAAGCAAAAGGAGAATACACATGAGTATCAGGGATAAGGAAATGGCCCGGTCCATGTATGCCAGCATGTTCCGGATCCGTCGATTTGAGGAAGAGGTTTTCGAGTTTTACAAGCGGGGGCTGATGCCCGGCCTGGCGCACCTGTATATCGGCGAGGAAGCCGTGGCCGTGGGCGCCTGCGCCGCCATCCGCCCGGACGACTATATCGGCAGCACCCACCGGGGCCACGGGCACCTGGTGGCCCGCGGCGCCGACGTCAAGCGCATGATGGCGGAAATCCTGGGCAAAAAGACCGGCTATTGCCAGGGCAAGGGCGGCTCCATGCACATCATGGACATGAGCCTGGGCATTCTCGGCGCCAACGGCATCGTGGGCGGCGGCATTCCCATCGCCACCGGCGCGGGCTACAGTTGCAAATACCGGGGCACCGACCAGGTGGTGCTGTGCTTCTTCGGCGACGGCGCTTCCAACGAGGGCACCTTCCACGAGAGCATCAACATGGCCGCCGCATGGGACCTGCCGGTGGTCTATATCATCGAAAACAACCACTACGGCATCACGGTGGACATCGACCGCGTTACCAAGGAGCACGACCTGGCCAAGCGGGCCGTGGGATACGGCATCGACGGCTATACCATCGACGGCAACGACGTGGAGAAAGTATACGACACGGTATCCCAGGCCGTGGCCAAGGCCCGATCCGGCGGCGGCCCCTCCATTGTAGAGTGCAAGACCTATCGCCAGCACGGACACAACGGCGGCGACCCCGGCCGCTATCGGAAAGAGGGCGAGCTGGAGTACTGGAAGAGCCGGGACCCGCTGAAGCTGTTCCGGGAGGCCGGATATCTGAACGAGGACGAGATCGCCGCCATCGAGGCCCAGGTGGAGCAGGAGATCCAGGAGGCGTGCAAATTCGCCGTGGACAGCCCCTATCCGGATGAGAGCGACCTGATGAAGGGCATCTTCTGCGAATGAGGAGGAAGAAGGATCATGAGAAAGATTTACTATAGAGACGCAGTGCGCGAGGCGCTGGACGAGGAAATGGCCCGTGACCCCATGGTCATGATGATCGGCGAGGACGTGGGCCCCAACGGCGGGACCTGGAAGGCAAACGCCGGCCTGTGGGAAAAGTATGGCGACCTGCGCATGAAGGACTCCCCCATCAGCGAGTCCGGCTTTGTGGGAATGTGCGTGGGCATGGCGCTGACCGGCATGCGGCCCATCGCCGAGGTGATGTTTTCCGACTTCATGCTGGTGGCCATGGACCAGATCGTCAACCAGATGGCCAAGATCACCTATATGTCCGGCGGCCAGCGGCCCGTTCCCATGGTGCTGCGCACCACCATCGGCCTGGGCCGCGCCAGCGCCGCCCAGCACTCCCAGAGCCTGAACTCCATCATCTCCTATTTCCCCGGCCTGAAGGTGGTGGTCCCCTCCGACGCATACACCGCCAAGGGACTGCTGAAGTCCGCCATCCGGGACAACAGCCCCGTGGTGGTGGTGGAGCACCGGATGCAGTACAGCCAGCAATTTGATATGCCGGACGACGCCGACGAAAACCTGCTGATCCCCATCGGCAAGGCCGCCGTGGTGCGGGAGGGCACCGACCTGACCATCGTTGCCACCTCCAACATGGTGGGCAAGAGCCTGACCGTTGCCAAGCACATGGAAAAAGAGGGCGTCAGCATCGAGGTCATCGACCCCCGCACCATCAAGCCCCTGGACAAGGAGACCATCATCAGGTCCGTCAAGAAAACCGGAAAGCTGCTGGTGGTGGACGAGGGCTTCACCAGCTACGGCATTTCCGGCGAGATCGGCTATTCCATCATGCCGGAGGTGTTCTATGATCTGGAAGCGCCCATGATGCGCTGCTGTGCGCCGGATGTGCCGCTGCCGTTCAGCCCGGTGCTGGAGAAGCTGGTGGTACCCAACGAGAATATGATCCTGGACGCCGTGAAAAAGCTGCTGTAAGGAGGGAGATCCATGGCCAAGGTAATTATCATGCCCAAGCTGGGCTTCACGCAGGAGGAAGGCAGCCTGATGGGGTGGCACAAAAAGGTGGGGGACACGGTGCGCAAGGGCGAGCCCTTCTTCGACGTGCACACCGACAAAAGCGTCGTGACCATCGACGCGGCCGAAAGCGGCACCCTGCTGAAGATCGCGGTGGAAAACGAGGAGACCGTCCCGGTGTTCACCCCCATCGCCGTGGTGGGCGAGCCGGGGGAGGATCCCGACGCGGCGCTGAAGGCCCATGTGATGGACGTGGCACCGGACGCCGCCGTAACGGCCGATTTTGACGATGAGCCCGCCCCCGCTCCCGCGGAGCAGGAAGCGGCCCCGTCCGCGGAGGGCCTGAAGCTGACCCCCAAGGCCCGCAAGCTCATTGCGGACGAGAAATATGACATGGCCTCCATTGCCCGGATCCGTGGAACGGGCTATGAGGGCGGCATCACCGCCCGGGACATCAAGGCATCGCCCCTTGCCCGGAAGCTGGCGGAAAAGACCGGAACGCCCCTGGAGACCGTGACCGGCACGGGCGCAGGCGGCAAGGTGATGAAGCGGGACGTGGAGGCGGCCGCAAAGGCGGCTCCCGCCGCCGTATCCTGCGACAACAAGCGCATCGCCGGGACCGCGCCCTATAAGGGCGTGCGGAAGATCATCGGCGACCGCCTGTCCCAGAGCAAGTTCACGGCCCCCCACCTGTACTTCACGGATTCCGTGGATACCACCAACCTCACGGCCTTCCGCCGGATGCTCAACGAGCAGGGCGAGCAGAAGATTGCCGTGTCCGACCTGCTGATCAAGGCCGCCAGCCGGGCGCTGACCCGGTTCCCCGGCGTCAACTCCGCCCTGATCGGCGATGAGATCGTCACCTATGAGAGCACCAACGTGGGCATGGCGGTGGCCGGAGACAATGGGCTGATCGTGCCGGTGGTGAAGAATGCCCAGAGCAAGACCCTGACCCAGATCGCGGCGGAGACCCGGGACCTGGTGGCCCGGGCCAAGGAGGGGCGTCTTGCCCCGGCGGAATACAGCGACGGGACCTTCTCGCTGTCCAATCTGGGTATGTTCGGCATCGAGAACTTCACCGCCATCATCAACCCGCCGGAGGCCGCGATCCTGTCCGTCAGCTCCGTGCGGAAAAAGGCGGTGGTGATCACGGACGAAAACGGCGAGGATCAGATCGCCATCCGTCCCATGATGAACATTCAGCTTTCCGTGGATCACCGCATCATCGACGGTCTGCTGGCCTCCCGGTTTGTGGAGTATATGAAGGAACTGCTGGAGAATCCGGTCCGGATCCTGATGTGAGGGGAATGCGCCATGAGTTATGAATTTGACGTAACGGTCATCGGCGGCGGCCCCGGCGGCTATGCGGCCGCCGTGCTGGCCGGCCGGGCCGGGAAAAAGACCTGCCTGGTGGAAAACGGCCAGCTTGGCGGCACCTGCCTGAACGTGGGGTGCATCCCCACCAAGGTGATGGTCAAAACCGCGGAACTGCTGGAGCAGTTCCGGCGGGCGCCGTCCTTCTCCATCGGCGGCTCCGGCGACGCCTTTGTGGACATGGACGCGCTGCAGAAGCGGAAAAAGGCGGTCACGGGCCAGCTGGTAGGCGGCGTGCGGGCCCTGCTGAAGGGGGCGGGCGTGACGGTGATAAACGGGAAGGCGGAATTTGCGGACCCCCACACCGTCCGTGTCGACGGCGGAAAGACCGTCACCTCCGAGTACTTTATCGTCGCCACCGGCTCCGAGACCGTCATCCCCAGGTCCGTCGTCTATGACGAGGACTGCCATATGATGACCAGCACTGAGCTTCTGGATATCCGGACGGTGCCCCAGTCCCTGGCGGTGCTGGGCGGCGGCGTGATCGGCATCGAGTTTGCGTATGTTTTCAGCCAGTTCGGCTGCAAGGTCACGGTGCTGGAAATGGCGGAGGAGATCCTGCCCATGGTGGACGCGGAGGTGGCCGCCATGGCCCGCAGGCGTCTGGAAAAGGACGGCGTGGACTTCTGCCTGGGCGCAAAGGTGACCCGCATCAGAAAGGACGCCGTGGTCTACGAGCGGAACGGCGAGACCCATGAGCTTCCGGCCCGGTCCGTGCTGATGTCCCTGGGACGCCGTCCCCGGGTGCAGGAGCTGGGCGCAGAGAACATCGGCCTGACCCTGGAGCGGGGAGCCATTGCCTGCGACGAGCACCTGGTCAGCAGTCTGCCCAATATTTATGTGGTGGGCGACGCCAACGGAAAGGCCATGCTGGCGCACACCGCCTTCAAGGAAGCGGAGATCGCCGTGGCCAACATCTGCGGCGGCGGCGAGACCATGCGGTATGACCGGATCCCGTCGTGCATCTACATGTCCCCGGAGATCGCCTCCGTGGGCCTTACGGAGGCCCAGGCCCGTGAACAGTATGGCGACGGCATCCGGGTGGGGCGCTTCCCGCTTTACGCCAACGGCAAGTCCCTGGTGGAGGGGGATACCGACGGTCTGATCAAGGTGATCGTGGAGCCGGAGCTGGGCGAGATCCTGGGCGTTCACCTGTACGGCGTCCACACAACGGAGATGATCGCCCTGGCCGCCTCCGCCATGGAGGCCGAAGCCAGTGCGGAGGAGCTGGTCCACACGGTGTTTCCCCATCCCACCGTCAGCGAGTCCCTGGGAGAGGCGTTCCATGCCGCGTGGAACGGTTCGGCCATCCACAATGTCTCCTGATACGGATTCTTGATTAAAAATTTAATCAAGAATCCCGTGCGCCGGGCGCACGCACAGCGTGTGAAAACACGCTGTGACGTCTCATACAAAACCTGACGCACCTTCGGTGCTATAAAAAGCTTTTCAAGCTTTTTAACAGGTTTTGGTATGAAACGTTTTGGCACAGTCCCACAGGGGCCGGGCGCATGCCCGGCCCCTCAGCATATTCTGCCGCAGGATATTTTTTTAACATTTTTGCGAAATTGTTTCCTTATAGTAGAAAAAGTAGTTTACACGGCTTGACCTATTGTTGTATAATACAGTAAAGTCGTTATCAGGCTGTTTTTTACGGAACAATTCAAAAAAATAACAGGAGGAAAATTCCCATGTCTTACAGAATTCTGGTCGTCAACCCCGGCTCCACGTCCACCAAGATCGGCGTCTATGAGGACGAGAACCTGCTCTTTGACAAGACCCTGCGCCACAGCGCCGAGGAACTCGAAAAGTTTGACTCCATCCCCGCCCAGAAGGACTGGCGGCGCAAGCTGGTGATGAAGGCCCTGGAGGATCAGGGCTTCGATGTGAAGACCCTGTCCGCCGTCTCCGGCCGCGGCGGCCTGCTGGCTCCCATCCGGGGCGGCACCTACGCCGTCAGCGACCGTCTGGTCCGCGACTGCACCGTGGGCGTTCAGGGCCAGCACGCCTCCAACCTGGGCGGCATCATCGCCCGGGAGATCGGCGACCAGCTGGGCATCCCCTCCTTCATCGTGGACCCCGTGGTGGTGGATGAGCTCAGCGACGTGGCCCGCTTTGCCGGTCACCCCCTGTTCCACCGCACCAGCATTTTCCACGCCCTGAACCAGAAGGCCGTGGCCAAGCGCTACGCCAAGGAGCACGGCGTCAAGTATGAGGATCTGAACCTCATCGTCTGCCACATGGGCGGCGGCTGCTCCATCGGCGCCCACGTCCACGGCAGCGTGGTGGATACCCAGAATGCCCTGGACGGCGACGGCCCCTTCTCCCCCGAGCGCTCCGGCAGCCTGCCCACCGGTCAGCTGGTGAGCCTGTGCTTCAGCGGCAAGTATACCGCCGGCGAGGTCCGCAAGATGCTGGCCGGCCACGGCGGCCTGGTGGCCTACACCGGCTCCAACGACATGCGCGACCTGCTGAAGGCCGCCGCCGAGGGTGACAAGGAGATTGCCGCCACCGTGGATGCATTCCACTATCAGATCGGCAAGGAAGTGGGCGCAATGGCCGCCGTCATGAAGGGCAAGGTGGACCAGATCATTCTCACCGGCGGCATTGCCTATGGTCAGGAGACCGTGGACGCCATCACCGATATGGTGGGCTGGATCGCCCCCATCACCGTGTATCCCGGCGAGGACGAGCTGCTGGCCCTGGCTCAGGGCGCTCTGCGTGTCCTCAACGGCGAGGAGCCTGCCCGGGTGTATTGATCGAACAAGGCTGTCAAACGCCATAAAGGCAGCCGCCCGGGTCGGGCGGCTGCCCTCAGCCTGTCGAGAAACCCGGCTGCGTAGCAAGCGGCAGCCGGGTTTCTCGACAGGCTGAAAAAATGCGCCCTGCGGGGCGCATTTTTTTTACTGCCCAAAAAGGGCAAAGCCCTTTTGGGGCAGTATCATGCCTCAGGGATGGCGTACAGCCCGAAGCAGTCCGAGCCGTCGAGCTGGGGGTCCACCACCAGCAGACGGACGTCGGGGCCGCTGTCGTCCACCAGCTTGATGTCCATGCCTACTCCCCCCACGATGTCGCAGACGGCGTCCATGCCGGCCTTCAGCCGCAGCCAGTCCTCCTGCCCCGAAAGGAGGACGTAGTCCAGGAAGAAGGCCAGTTTGCCGTCCTCCACGTTCAGATTGCAGCTTCTCTCCGTGGTGATCAGCCTGCGGCAGGCCTGCTCCGCCCGGGCCAGCTCCTCCGGCGTCAGCGGCTCCTCCGGCTGCACGTCCAGAATGGTGCACAGCGGCTCCCAGCGGCCGGCGGGGAAGGCATCGACCTCCCGGGGGCCGATCTCGCCCCGGTACACGGTGTCGCCCCGGCGGCCGATGGCCACCAGGCGGCCCAGCTCTCCATAGTCCTCCAGCTGGATCCACGCCGAACAGAAAATGCCGTCCAGCTCCTCATCGGTCAGCTGCGCCGCCGTTTCCGTCAGATCAAAGGGCAGCGCGTCGTCATACACCGCGTCGGTGCCCCGCCAGGTGCTGTTGAAGCGCAGCACCATCTCCATTCTGCGGGCGCCCTTCAGCGCCTGACCCAGCCCGGCGCAGGAAATTTTCCGGTCTACGGGCACCGGCTCTCCATCCGCCCACAGCTCCAGCCGATAGATGCATACCTCGTCCTCGTCCAGCAGATCCTCCAGGGCGCGGACCTGTTCGACCAGCGCTTCCCATACGGCGGAACCGGCCGCCCCCGCCCGGTCCAGATCAATGATCAGATGCTCCTGCACATTATAATTCAGACTCATGGTTGTCCCCTCCGTTTTTGTTTCTGTGAGGATATCATAGCGCATCAAGTGTCCCGAAAAACGGACATTGGCAGAAAATGTCCCGGGCCGCGCCCCATTTTTTCGGTTCGTTCTTGCAATTCCCGACCGCAGCCGTTATAATAAACTTGTTACATTGTCCGCTGGCGGAAACGATTGCAGCGGGCAGGAAAATGAGAGAAAGTAGGTGGCGGCATGGAGCAATCTCCCCAGTATGTGATCGAAATGCTTCACATCACCAAGGAGTTTCCCGGCATCAAGGCCAACGACGACATCACCCTGCAGCTGCGCAAGGGTGAGATCCACGCCCTGCTGGGCGAAAACGGCGCCGGCAAATCTACGCTGATGTCCGTCCTGTTCGGCCTGTACCAGCCGGAGGAGGGCGAGATCCGGAAAAACGGCAAGCCGGTGAAGATCAACGACCCCAACGACGCAACGGCGCTGGGCATCGGCATGGTGCACCAGCATTTCAAGCTCATCGACGTGTTCACCGTCCTGGACAACATCATCCTGGGCGCGGAGGACACCAAGCTGGGCTTCCTGCAAAAAAAGGCGGCCCGGCAGAAGGTCCAGGAGCTGTCCCAGCGGTACGGCCTGCGGGTGGACCTGGACGCTAAAGTAGAGGACATCACCGTGGGCATGCAGCAGCGGGTGGAGATCCTGAAGATGCTGTATCGCGACAACGAGATCCTGATCTTCGACGAGCCCACCGCCGTTCTGACCCCCCAGGAGATCGACGAGCTGATGGACATCATGCGCAGCCTTACCAAGGAGGGCAAGTCCATCCTGTTCATCTCCCACAAGCTCAACGAGATCATGGCCGTGGCGGATCGGGTCACCGTTCTGCGCAAGGGCCGGTATGTGGGCACCGTGAACACCTGCGACACCAACAAGCAGGAGCTGTCCAACATGATGGTGGGCCGCCCGGTGCAGCTGCAGGTGGTGAAGGAGCCTGCCCAGCCCAAGGACCCCGTTCTGCGGGTGCGGCATATGTGCGTGGCCTCCCACCAGCACAAGCGGGACGCCGTTCACGACGTGAGTCTGGAGGTCCGGGCCGGAGAGATCGTGTGCATCGCCGGTATCGACGGCAACGGCCAGACGGAGTTCGTCCAGGGCCTGACGGGCCTGGATAAGATCACCGGCGGCACCGTGGAGCTGTGCGGCAAGAACATCACCCACGCCTCCATCCGCCGCCGGGGCGAGAACATGAGCCACATTCCCGAGGACCGGCACAAGCACGGCCTGATCCTGGACTTCACCCTGGAGCAGAACATGGTGCTCCAGCGGTATCTGGAGCCGCAGTTCCAGAAGGCGGGCTTCATCAGGAACGCCGCCGTCCGGGAATACGCCCAGCACCTCATCGACCAGTACGACGTGCGCAGCGGCCAGGGTCCCGTGACCATCGCCCGCAGTATGTCCGGCGGCAACCAGCAGAAGGCCATCATCGCCCGCGAGGTGGACCGGGATAAGTCCCTGATCGTGGCGGTGCAGCCCACCCGCGGCCTGGACGTGGGCGCTATCGAGTATATCCACAAGCAGCTGGTGGCCCAGCGTGACGCCGGCAAGGCGGTGCTGCTGGTCAGCCTTGAGCTGGACGAGGTCATGGATGTGCCCGACCGCATCCTGGTGATGTACGAGGGTGAGATCGTGGGCGAGCTTGACCCCAAGACCACCACCCAGGAGGAGCTGGGCCTGTATATGGCGGGCGCGAAGAGAGACGAGGTGACGGCATGAAAAAGAACATCCTGAAAAACAACGGGGTGCAGTCGCTGCTGGCGTCCCTGGTGTGCGTCATCCTGGGTCTGCTCATTGGCTATATCGTCCTGCTGTTCATCAACCCCGACGGCGCGGGTGAGGCCATTTCTGCCGTGATGAAAAACTTCCTGACCTACAGCAAGCCCGAGACCCAGACCAAGTACCTGGGCAACACGCTGGTCAAGACCGCGCCGCTGCTGATGTGCTCCCTGTCCATCCTGTTTGCCTACAAGGTGGGCTTGTTCAACATCGGCGCTGCCGGCCAGTACTGCATCGGCGTGGCCCTGAGCCTGTACGCCGCGCTGGGCTGGGGCTGGGGCTGGCTGCCCTGTATGCTGCTGGCCATGGTGGGCGGCGCGCTGCTGGGCGCGGTCTCCGGCCTGCTGAAGTCCTACTGCAACGTCAACGAGGTCATCTCCGGCATTATGCTGAACTGGATCGTCCTCTATCTGACCAATATGCTGCTGACCAGGGTGAAGGAGGATACCAGTCCCTACACCTTCGTGCTGGCGCACAAGAACGCGTCGGCCATCCTGCCCTCCCTGGGGCTGGGCAGCCTGTTCAACGGCAACCAGTACGTGGGACTGGCGCTGCCCCTGTCCATCCTCATCGCGGTGCTGGTGTGGGTGGTGCTGGAAAAGACCCGCTTCGGCTATGAGCTGCGGGCCACCGGCAACAACAAGAACGCCGCAAAATACTGCGGCATGGCGGAAAAGCGCAACATCATCCTGACCCTGGCCATCTCCGGCGCGCTGGCTGGCATGGGCGCGGCCATGCTGTACCTGACGGGCTACGAGCAGTGGCAGTGCTCCACCTCCTCCGTGCCCGGTATGGGCTTTAACGGCATCGCCGCGGCCTTCCTGGGCGGCCTGAACCCCTTCGGTGCGATTTTGGCCTCCTTCTTCATCCAGCATATCACCGCCGGCGGCGCGTATGTGGATAAGAGTATGTACTGCGCCCAGATCTCCGACCTGATCTCGTCCCTGATCATCTATCTGTGCGGCTTCGTGCTGTTTATGAAGTACGCCATGAACAACGCCATCGCCCGCCGCGAGGAGAAGGCCATCCAGAAGGCCAAGGCGGCGGAGCAGGCCGCTGTCCCAACGGACAGCACTGACAAGAAGGGAGGCGATCAGTAATGGTACTGCTGCTGCAATATACATTGACCTTCGCCTCCGTGCTGATCCTGGTGGCACTGGGCGGCTGCTTCTCCGAGCACTCCGGTGTTATCAACCTGGGCCTGGAGGGCGTCATGATCATGGGTGCACTGGGCGGCGCGCTGGCCATGCGCTATATGCCCACCGGCTCGTCCGCTTTCGCCATGCTTATCGTGGTGCTGCTGGCGGCGGCGCTGGCCGGCACGGTGTATTCCAGCCTGCTGGCCGTGGCCTGCATCAACTTCAAGGCGGACCAGACCATCGTCGGCACGGCCCTGAATATGCTGGGCACGGCGGGCGCGACGGTCATCGTCAAGGCCATCAACACCGCGGCCAACCCCGACGACGTGTCCTCCACCATCCAGTACGCCGGCGCGAAAAAGGCGTTTCTGGTGAACATCGGCTCCTTTGAGTTCAGCTGGTTCATGCTGGTGACGCTGCTGCTGCTGATCGCGGCCTACGTGGTGCTGTACAAGACCCGCTTCGGCCTGCGCCTCATGGCCTGCGGCGAGCATCCTCAGGCAGCGGACTCCGTGGGCATCAACGTCTATAAGATGCGCTGGGCCGGTGTCCTGATCTCCGGTATGCTGGGCGGTCTGGGCGGCATCGTGTTCATCACCGCCGGCGTGTCCGAGTGGCGCTTTGAGTACGGCGTGGCCGGCTTCGGCTTCCTGGCACTGGCCGTCATGATCTTCGGCCAGTGGAAGCCCACCCGCATCGCGCTGGCCGCCCTGCTGTTCGGCCTGTTCCGCGCCCTGTCCAATGTTTACGCCGGCTTCGACTTCCTGAAGGCGTTGAACATCCCCAGCGGCGTGTATAACATGATGCCCTACATCATCTCTCTGGTGGTGCTGGCATTCACCTCCAAGAAATCCCGCGCACCCAAGGCGGAGGGTATCCCCTACGACAAGGGCCAGCGGTAATTTGATTTTTCCAAAAAACAGGACACGGATATCTCCGTGTCCTGTTTTTCTTTTTCTGTAAAAAGAGTTTCGCGCTTCCGAGCGCGACCTACTTTTGTCAACAGTGACAAAAGTAGGCAAAAGCACCGGAAGGAACCTCCGGTTCCTTCACCTCCCGGCGCGCTATGCATTTTCTGATTTTGATACCGTATACCACGCGTTCACAGTACACGGTGGATAACGTTACGTATGACGAATC
>ERZ824598.973-NODE-973-length-40684-cov-23.672278_pt1 | contig 40684 bp, 28 predicted proteins | sample MGYA00519934_ERZ824598 | MGnify/ENA primary metagenome ERZ824598 (study PRJEB31778, sample SAMEA3449177) | human gut metagenome | biome: human gut; feature: human-associated habitat; material: faeces | place: United Kingdom | collected 2010/2012 ...
GCTCCAAGGGCGGAGGAGGGAGGTGGAGAAGTTGCACTTCTAACTTGACTGTAGCATTTGCTTCATATTTGCCCTTCAATAACAGGGAGTAAGTGGTCGTGCAGATATATTTTGCTTTTGTTAAAGTATAATCTTTAAATGGAAACTTTATAACTTTGCTGTGTCTAAGTTTTCGGCATACAAATTGCCGTTTTCGTATGGTTTTCTTATAAATAGGTAGATAGGAATGAACTCTGATATGGAAATGACGGCTGATGAAACGGCCGTATCGTTGCGCAATCTTTCTTTCGGATTCGGACGCAGTTCCAAAAGTACAGTTTTGGGCAGTCGTATTGATGCATCTTTGAAATATGGCGAATTGGCCTGTGTTGTAGGCCCTGTAGGCGGTGGCAAGTCCCTCCTTGCGAAAACAGTTGTAGGTCTGCAGCCTTGTTTCGATGGCGATGTCTTTCTTGGCAGGCGCAGGGTGGGCGATTGTTCAAAGGCCGAACTCTCCCGTCATGTTGCATATTTTTCTTCAGAATCGGCTTCGAACTGCAGCATATCGGTTGCCGATTATATAGTGTACGGACATAAGCCTGTTTGGCCTTTCCGCCGAAAAATGTCGGAAAAAGACAACAATGCAGTAAGCCGTTGTCTCGACTGGCTCGGTATCGGAGATTTCGGCAATCGTAAGATCCGTACTTTGAGTCGTGCCGAGCGCGATAAGGTCATAATGGCAAAAGCCATTTTTTCAGACGTACCGGTCATTTTTCTTGACGGCCTGCTCGACAGTCTTTCGTTTCCCGACAATGTCGAGGTGCTTTGTCTGTTGAGACGCATGGCGCACACTTCAAAAAAGGCTGTTGCCGTTCTCATGAGCAATGCAGAACTTGCTGTGCAGTTTGCCGATAGAATATGGTCGGTTGACAAGAACCGCGGTTTCAACTCCGGCATTCCTGAAGACTTGTTCCTCAGAGGTGTTGTTGATGAATGTTTCGGAAACGAAAGAATTTCTTATGACATAAGCACTGGTCGATTCGTCTACAGCGGTGACCATATACGCAGTGTCATAGTCGAAGGCGATGTTGCCGGCAAGGAATATACTGCCGTTTGTAGAGCTTTGGGCAGATGTGCTGTCGATGTTGAGACACCAGAAACCGCATCCGGCTCTTCTGTACTGAAAGTCGTTGTCAAGGGAAACGGTCGTTTCTGTCTGCACCATCCTGATGCTTCAGAAGAAAACTTCACGTCTGTCGAACATCTGCTTACTGCACTTTTGTCGGCGATGTCGAAATTGCGCATCAGCCTTTTGTCTGAAGAATCACCTGAACCGTAAAAAGTATTTTATAATAAAGAAAAATCACAGTCAGTCCACTATGAGAAACTTCATTTTAGCAGTAATGCTGTTTTTTTCGGTTGCCGCATTCGGACAGGACAACCGTGTAGAATCGGATATGTTTGCAGACATGCGCGATGGCGATAAGGCCGCGCTTGTCGTTGTCCATTCCGGCACAGTGTCTGCCAGTGCCGAACAGGGAACAATTGCTCCGTTCAACCAGCTTCTGAAGACCGCCTTTCCCGATATGGATTTCCGCGAAGCGTGGAGCTCGCGTGCCGTTGTAAGGCAGATGTCCTCGCTGGGATTGTATAAAAAGACACCGGCCGAAGTCCTTGCCGAACTCAGGCGCGACGGTTACACTCATGTGCTTATTCAGTCGTCAGACATTGTCGACGGAGACGAAATGGATGTACTGCGCCGTGAAGCCGCGCGTGCACGAGCCGATTTCAAATGTGTCCGTATCGGCGAACCGCTATTCCATTCAGTCGATGATTATTCCAAAGTTGCAGAGCTTCTAGGGAAAATCTACACGACGAAGAAGACGGCCAACGTATTTCTCTGCTTCGGCTCTCCAGTAGGGGGCAACGAGTCCTACGCCATGTTCGACTATGTGCTCCACGACCAGGGGTTTGAAGACAGTTACGTCGCTGTTGCTGACGGTTATCCATCATTGAGCAGTCTCCTTAAATTGCTCAAGCGCGACAAGCAGAAACGCATCAACCTTATTCCATGTGTGTTTGTAGCCGACGATGCTTTCCGCACATCTGTACTTCAGAAGTGGCAGAGGCTTCTTCTCGGCGAAGGCTATAAGGTTAATGTCATAGATGAAGGAATGGGCGAATTGCCTGAAATCCGCAACATTTTTCTGCGCCATGCCGAAGACGCCAAGAGGTACCGCACTTTGTCGGCTTCGGAGATAAAAATGAGAAACGCCGTCGGAGCAGAGTGATCTGCTTGTTTAGGCCGTTGGCTTATTGCATGTTTCTGAGCAGATAATCTTATCGATATAACAGTTTCTTTTTGAGGCCGTCAGACTTAATTGTCTGGCGGTCTTATTTGTTATTTATTTGTGTCAGCAATATTTTTAATCCGTACTAACAATATTTCTCATCCGTACCAACTTTGCATTGATGCAATGTTAAGAGAGATGCGTTGCGGTGTTCGTACAGATTGCGCTTTCTGCAGGTTCGTTTTGGTTCTCCATGCCCTCGTGTGAGAAACTATGAGCGCTCGCGGTGAAAATTCCGAGCGCTCAAAAATTTCTTTGCGGGCGCTCGGAATTTATCTGATACAGGCTTGCAGATAAATTCTCGGATAAAAATCAAGGGCTGAAATCCTTTTCTTGCAGATTTCAGCCCTTGACCATGTTATATATCGAATGCTTTGTTTCGGCTTGTAGTTGTTTGTGTCTGAACTTGTATAGACACAGAGGAAATTGCTTACTCGCTTACAACAACTGTTCCTCCCTGAGGTCTTATTGTAAGTGTAATCTTGCCTTCAGAACCGATTTTCTTGCTGTTCAGCGTAGGCTCCATTTTTTTGTTGTCTTCGTATATCTGAACGTTCTTGCCGGCAATGAACGGAAGTGTCACTTTCAGGTTCATGGCTTTGTCGGTCGCATTTATACCAGCAATGTACCATTTATCGCCGTGCTTTCTTGCAAGTACTGCGTAGCGTCCTGGATAACCGTCTACGAATACTGTTTCATCCCATTCTGTTGGAATCTGCTTCATGAAGTCCATACAGATTTTTGGCGCATCGGTGAGGTTGTTTGGTGCAAGTGCAAAATTCTGTATAGGGTTCTGGAAAAGAATTCCTGTTGCGAGCTGGAACACGTCGCTTGTCTTTCTTGTAGTACCTCCGTCGTTGTTGCGGTTGAGGCGCTTGTTGAGCACGCATCCTCCGAATTCCATACATCCCACAGTGTTTCTGATGAACGGATGCAGACAGGCGTTGAATGCTTCGTTGTCGCAGAAGTGCTGGTTGAACACGAGATTTTCCGATGCAAGAACAGCCTCGCTTCCGACATAGTTAGGATACATTCTTTCCCAACCGCGCGGAATGGTGCATCCGTGGAAGATTACCATGAGTCCGTTGTCGTCGGCATCGCTCAGGATTGATTCGTAAAGGCGCATGGTTTCCTGTTTGTCGCCTCCGAAGAAGTCAACCTTTATACCCTTTACGCCGATTGAATTCATCCATCTCATTTCGCTCTTTCTGCTTATAGGGTTGTCCATCAGGTTTGTAGGTCCCTGTACAATGTCGTTCCAATATCCGCTTGAACTGTACCAGAGGAATACATCTATGCCTTTGCTCTGAGCGTATTTCACGAGCTCTTCCATTTTCTTGTGACCTATGCGTGTGTCCCACCAGTTGTCCACGAGCACGTATTCATATCCCATGTCGGCTGCGAAGTCGATGAATTTCACCTGATCGTCATAGTTGATACTTCCGTCCTGCCAGAGAATCCAGCTCCATGTTCCGCGTCCCATCTTGTATTGGTGCTTGGTGGTGTAGGCCGGTTCTACTACGTCCCATGTGATGGTGGTTTCTGCTATAGGCTGCAGGGTTTCGCCCACTGTGACTGTACGCCAAGGAGTTTTTCCAGGAAGTGCAAATGCTGGCGACGATGTTCCGTTGCCGTTGTTTTCCTCCGGCATTGGGAATGCAACCGTGTAGAGATTGCCTTCCTTGCAGTCGCTCAGGCGCGATGCACAGTAGCGGCTGTCCACTCCTGTCTCGCTCACAAGCACCCATCCTTTTCCTCCGATGTTGAAGAGGGCAGGGAAGGTGTATCCGTGGCCGTACTTCGAACGTGTGTCCATCTTGTCGTCAGGAATGTATTCTTCCTCGTAGCTAGGCTTTGTGCGTTTCCAACCTATCATGGCGTCGCTCTGCGGAGAGAGGAAGGTAGTTGTACCTGTCGGCAATCTGAATCCTGTGGCTTCTTCGTTTATTACGATGCTTCCTGTTTCGCCCTGACGGGGTACTGCATAGCGGAAAGCTACATCGTTGGCGCTTACTCTGAATATTATGTCCATCTTCTGCCCCTTGGCGTTGGTGAAGGAGCATGTAAGCTCGTTTGCCTTGTAGTGGATGTTCGACTTCTTGATGCGTGTCTGCACGTATGTCGTGTCGATGCTTCTGCCGTTCTTGGCATTGAGGGTGAGACCTTTGCTGAAATCGCCGATGTTGGACTTGAATCCAAGAGGTGACTTTTCGAGCATGCGTGTGCCGTTGTAGTCTACAGTGTATACGGCTTCGCCTCCTTTAGGGCAGTAGATGTCCACCTTGAGCTGGCCGTCTGGACCTGACACCGAAGCCTCCTGCGCGTTGATCTGAAGCACCGATGCTGACATCATGAGAAATAGCATTTTGATTTTCATAGTGTTCGTTGTTTTGAAATGTTGTTTTTATAAGTATGTTGCAAAGATACTAATATTGATCATATCTGCATATTTCTATAAATAATGTAAAGTGTCTGTTTTACGCTTTTTTTTAGACGCCTGCACTTTTTTTATTCAAAAAACATGAAAAGAGTAACATCTTTGGTTGTCGCTCTTTTGCTGTGAAAAGGATCTCATGTCGATAAAGTGCAATATATTGACGATAATGTCCTTTTTATTGTTTGTGCTAAGGCTTATCTTTGCATTTACGATATGCCGTGCGGAAATGAAAAATACGAACAATGGCCATGCCTTGTTGTCTGCCGGGCGTTGTTTCAAAAAAATAGTTTAAGGTTATGTTAAAGAAAATTTTAGTCATGTCAGCGTTGCTCGCATCAATAGGCGGTGCGAATGCGCAGGATTACAAAGTGAAAGTCAATACTGACAAGGAGCCTGTTGCAAAAGGCAAGTTCGAACCTAACTGGGAGTCTTTGGGCGAGTATCAGACACCGGAATGGTATAAGAATGCCAAGTTCGGAATATGGGCCCACTGGGGACCTCAGTGTGCGGCTGAAGACGGCGACTGGTATGCCCGCAGCATGTACATTCAGGGCGACGGCAAGTATCGTCATCATATCGATGTTTATGGACATCCGTCTGAGTCTGGATTCATTGATGTCATCAACGACTGGAAGGCTGAGAATTGGGATCCTGACAAATTGGTGAAACTTTATAAGGATGCCGGTGCACAGTATTTCATGGCAATGGCCAACCACCACGACAATCTCGATATGTACGACAGCAAGTATCAGGAATGGAACACCGTCAACATGGGGCCTAAGAAGGATATCATCGGTGGATGGGCTGAGGCTGCCCGCAAGTATGGACTGCCGTTCGGTGTCAGCGTTCATGCAAGCCATGCGTGGAGATGGTTCGAGGTGGCACAGCAGAGCGACAAGAAGGGCCCGCTCGAGGGTGTTCCATACGATGGAAAGCTTACGAAGGCTGACGGTAAGGGCAAATGGTGGGAAGGCTACGACCCGCAGGAACTTTATGCTCAGAACCATCCGTTGAGCAAGAATTCGGAAGATCCGGGTTCGATACATGGACAATGGGCTTGGGAGAACGGTGCCGTATTGCCGGATCAGGCATATTGCGACAAGTTCTACAACCGTACAATTGAGCTCATCAACAAGTATAGTCCTGAAGTAATATACTTCGATGATACTGTGCTTCCTCTCTATCCGTTCTGCGATGCAGGATTGAACATCACTGCGCACATGTACAACAAATCTATGGAGCGCAACGGTGGAAAGAACAAGGCTGTAGTGCTCGGCAAGATTCTGAACGACGAGCAGAAGAAATGTCTGACATGGGACGTAGAGCGCGGAACTCCTGATAAGATTCAGCCTCAGACTTGGCAGACATGTACTTGTCTTGGCGATTGGCACTACAACAAGTGGACTTATTATGACAACTGGTACAAGTCTTCAAAATTTATCGTTAAATTCCTAATTGATGTTGTTTCAAAGAATGGTAATTTATTGTTGTCGGTTCCTGTGAAGAGCGATGGTACAATTGATAAGACTGAAGAAACAATCGTTAAAGAAATTGGTGAGTGGATGAAAGTCAACGGCGAGAGTATATACGGCACTACACCTTGGAAGGTTTATGGTGAAGGTCCTGCTGCCGACAAGGCTAATCCTATCAAGGCTCAAGGATTCAATGAGGGTGCAGTTGGCAACCTCGGTGCGGATGACATACGCTTCAATCAGAAGAAAGGTGCTCTCTACATTTCTTTCCTCGGAGTTCCTCAGAACAAGGAAGTTTCTGTTAAGTCATGTGGTAAGGATGCTCGTCTGCTAAAGAAGATAAAGAACATTACAGTTCTCGGAAGTGACGAGAAAATTACATGGAAGCAGAATGCAGATGCACTCGTAATGTCTGTACCTTCAAAAGTGCCTTGCACACAGGCTGTTGTATATAAGGTGACATATTGATAATGTACAAATATTGCTATTGATAAATGTGTTTATGAATTAAGGCCTCTGATACCATTTTCATATACAGGGTATCAGAGGCCTTAATTGTATCTGTTTATTTTGCTTCTTCTTCGGCAAGTCGCTTCAGATATTGTCCATATTGATTCTTCAGCATCGGTTTTGCCAGTTCAAGCAATCTTTCTTTTGTTATCCATCCATTCTGATATGCTATACCTTCAAGGCAGGCAATCTTTAGTCCAGTGCGTTTTTCGAGAACTTCGATGAATGTAGATGCTTCGCTGAGGCTGTCGTGCGTACCTGTATCAAGCCATGCAAATCCTCGTCCGAGAAGCTTTACTTTCAAATCTTTTTGTTCAAGGTATGCTTGATTTACAGACGTTATTTCCAGTTCGCCTCTTTTGGATGGCTTTATTTCTTTGGCAATGTTTACTACGGAGTTTGGATAGAAGTAAAGTCCTACGACAGCGTAGTTGCTCTTTGGATTTTCCGGTTTTTCTTCAATGCTGAGGCAATTTCCTTCGTTGTCGAATTGCGCCACTCCGTATCTTTCCGGATCACTTACCCAATAACCGAACACCGTAGCCTTGCTTTCTTCTTCTGCAAGTCTTACCGACTCTTTAAGCATATTTGTGAAGCCTCGTCCATGAAATACATTGTCGCCCAAAACAAGGCATACACTGTCGTCTCCAATGAATTCTTCTCCGATTATGAAGGCTTGTGCCAGACCGTCCGGCGAAGGTTGCACGGCATATTCAAAATGTACTCCATAGTCGCTTCCATCGCCGAGCAGGCGCTTGAATGAAGGAGTGTCCTGAGGTGTGGATATGATGAGGATTTCGCGTATTCCTGCGAGCATAAGTACAGATATAGGATAATATATCATCGGTTTGTCGAAAATCGGCAGAAGCTGTTTGCTTACTCCTTTGGTGATAGGGTAGAGGCGCGTCCCGCTACCTCCTGCCAATACTATTCCTTTCATAGTAATGTCATTTAATTTTGATTTATGATTAATCTTTTGCTTATGGTGCAAATATAGTGAAAGCCGAGCGCAGAGACAAATGAAAACCGCGTTTTCGATTAGTCTCAGCCGAGGCGCATCCTATATTATCAAAATATAGTGAAAGTCGAGCGCAAAATATGAATGAAAACGGTGTATTCGATTTGTCTCAGCCGAGGCGCATTCTATATTATCAAAATATAGTGAAAGTCTACAGAATAAGCACAGGAATCAGATTTAAAATAATTACAGATATAATCATGATTGTCTCGGCTGTGCGTGTAATTTTTAATGAGAACTCCATGTCATCAGTGCTGAGTTCGCGGTTATTGTTTCCGATGAAAGGTTTGTAGACCATTTCGCCGAAATAAACATGCGATCCGCCGAAACGGCAGTTCAATATACCAGCCAATGCGGCTTCGGGCCATCCGCTGTTGGGACTGGCGTGTTTCGGTCCGTATGTGGCAATGAACCTTAGCAGTTCATTGGCTTTTCTGGCTGAATGTTTTCTGATGTAAGGAAATATTAATGTGGCAGTCATCAGCAATGCTGTAAGTCTTGCCGGCACATAGTTGGCGATGTCGTCTATTCGGGCAGCCACGCATCCGAACTTTTTGTATCTTTCTGTTTTGTAGCCTATCATAGAGTCGAGCGTGTTTACCATTTTGTATGCCATCATTCCTGGTACACCGAGCAGAAAATACCAGAAGAGTGGGGCGATGACACCGTCGCTTAGATTTTCCGCCAAAGTTTCAAGTGCCGCAGTCCTTATTTCCTGCTTGTCCAGTTTTGAAGTGTTCCGACCAACGATTCGTCCTACTTGTATTCGTCCTTCTTCGAGCGAACGATCTACAGCTTTGAAGGTGTTGCGCACTTCTTTTGCAAGAGTGGTTCCAGCAAGGCAATAGAATATGAGTATTGATGAAACAGCTATGTATGGTATAAGCAAGGGAAATGACTTGAATGTCTCGTTGGGTGTTATACCTGCTGATTTGATGAACTGGGCTGTTTCAGAATGTTCCATACCGAAGTTGGCGAACAAGTACATCGGACTGATTACTGAGACAGACAATATCAGATCGGTTATGAAGAATACCGATAGTATGCAGAACAGCGCCCATAATCCGCCTTTGACAGTGCGCCATCGTCCTCTGTTGAGCGCCCGTTCGCCTACGGCTATGATTTTCCCGAACCACACTACAGGATGTGGCAGACGTTCGGGGTCGCCAAAAATTCTGTCGAGAATCCATCCTATTATTAATGGTAGTATTGTTGCAGCTATGTATGAAATCATATAATGATTGTATCTTTTTTGTTGGTCTGTTTTTGCTTATTCCATCAGCCACTCTTCAATTGCGTCAAGCAAGATGTTGTCTTCTTCGACTCCCTGTACTGCAATACGGAAGAATGTGTCGTCGAGACCGTTGAAGTTCGAAGCGTCCCTGATGAGGATTTTGTGCTTTTCTGCCAGGTATTCTTTAAGTGCTGACGATTTGCCCATGCGCAGTTTGCACAGCAAGATATGTGTGTCGCTCGGCCATGTTGTCACGCATCCCATAGACTCCAATTCTGAAGCAACTCTTCTTCTTTCGTTTATTAGTTTCTCAGCATCAATTTTGTATTCAGCCTTGTGTTTTATCAGATACATGGCTGCGGCAGATGTCAGATGGCCAATCGGCCACGGCATGCGCAGACGTCTGATTCTTTCTGCCAATTCTCCCGAAGTTGTAATATAGCCGATTCTAAGTCCTGGTACAGCAAATCTTTTTGTCATTGAACTTATGAGAATGACGTTCTTGAATGACGGAGTTTCTTCATGGGATATGGTCTTCTTTTCAGTGAAAGCAGAGTAGCTTTCATCGATTATGAAGATCTTATCCTTGTTCATGCTTATGCATTCTGTCAGTTGGTCGTAGGGTATTACTGTGCCGGTTGGATTGTTCGGGTTGCACAGCCATACAAGCCTTGCCTCTGTCGGCAGGTTGTTAAGCGAATATACGGCTTCGACTCTATGGTTGTGCATTCTGCAAGCATCAGCATACTCAGAAAATGTCGGATTTAGAACAGCGCTTGTTTCGTTTTTGAAAGCCTGTGCTATCAGATATATTGCTTCTGTAGCTCCGTTTGTTGCGCACACCTCATCGGCTTCGTTGCCGTTGCTTTCAGCAATGACCTTTTCTAGAGTGTATGGCTGAGGCTCCGGATATGATGTGAGTCCGTCCATCTGATTGCGCATGTATTCAAACAGTTTGCTGTGGTCGAATTTGTTGCAAACATTTGAACTGAAATTATATTTTATTTCAGCGTATTTGTATAAGTCGTCTCCGTGTCCGTTGATCATTGTGCAGTGTTTTATCTCGTGATTATCTCATAGAGTTTATCCATATCCAGATGGCGTCTTACGTGGTCTGCCAGCAGGTCATACTGATGCTCTTTGAATTCTTCGGCAGTCATTACAGAAGTTTTTTCCTTTATCTGGCATTTGTCGCGGATGGTGTTCAGCAGATGGTCAATGAATGCTTCGTTGTCCAGAATGCCGTGTATGTATGTACCCATGCATCTGTCGTTGTCCGTGCATCCGTCGAACGTACCGTCCGAAAGCGTACAGAGATGATTGTATCCGTCTTCAACTATGCTTTTGCCTTGGTGTACTTCGTAGCCGCGGCATATTGGACTGTTATTCCCGTCTGCATCTGTGAAGGTGAATTCTACCTGACGTGTAGTCTTCCCTTCGTGCATCGTTGTGCGTATCGGCAGAAGCCCGAGGCCTGGCATGTGGGCCAATCCTCCTTCTATGCCGTCTGGATCATTGACTTCAAGTCCCATAATCTGGTAACCTCCGCAGATGCCTAGAACTGATGCACCGTTACGATGAGCTTTCAAGATGGCTTTTGCAGTACCGTTTTTTCTCAATTCGTAAAGGTCATCTATAGTTGCTTTAGTTCCTGGAATAATTATAATGTCAGCTTTTTTGATGTCTTCTGGATTGTTTGTATAAAAGAGGTTTACCCGTTCGTCGCGTTCGAGTGTATCAAAATCTGTAAAGTTGGATAGGTGTCTGAGGAGGATGACAGCAACATTTACTATTCCATCGGCTGATTCTCGGCGTTTGCGCTCCAATTCTACAGAATCTTCTTCTTCAATGATTATGTCTGTGAATGCAGGAATGACTCCAAGCACCGGCACACCGCATATATCTTCCATCATTTTGCGTCCATTGTCGAATAAACGCATATCTCCGCGAAATTTATTTACGATGATACCTTTGATGCGTTTTCTGTCTTCTTCGTCCTGGAGCATTATAGAGCCGTAGACGCTGGCAAATACTCCTCCGCGATCGATGTCGCCAACCAGCAGAACGTCTGCCTCTGCATGGCGTGCCATCCTCATATTTACAATGTCTGTATCTTTAAGATTTATTTCGGCAATGCTTCCTGCCCCCTCCATCACTACAGGGTTGTATTTCTCATCAAGTCTGTCGAATGCTTCTGTGACAGCTTTCCATAATTCTTCTCGACCGTCTTTTCTGAAATACTCGTAAGCACTTCTGTTTCCTATCGGTTTGCCGTTAAGGACTACTTGCGTTGTCAAATCAGAATTTGGCTTGAGAAGTAGGGGATTCATGTCGGCTGAGCATGCAACGCCTGCCGCTTCTGCTTGAACAGCCTGTGCGCGTCCTATTTCAAGTCCGTCTGGAGTGGCGTAAGAATTGAGTGCCATGTTCTGGGCCTTGAATGGAGCCGGAGTGAATCCATCCTGTTTGAATATTCTGCAAAGTGCTGTGGCCAATACGCTTTTGCCCACATCACTTCCTGTGCCTGCGAGCATTACCGGATGAAGTTTCTTTTTTTCCATATATGCAAATATAGAGCTAATTTTCCTTCGTCCGTCCCGAGTATGACCTTTTGTTGATTGTCAGGTATGCTGTATTTTGATTTTAATACATTATTGAATATGCAACAGCAGATGTTGTTATATAAAAAGCTGTTTCGCTGATGATAAACATTGCACCGCAGCAGTCGCCTGTATATCCTTTTATCTTTGAACGAATGTATGATGTCATTACAGTACTCACAATATATGCCATTATTGTGCCTGCAAAAAATATCGGGCCTCCGAAAATTGTTGCAGGCAGTATCCCGATTACACCGCCGGCAAGATTTACAGCCAGTTCCTTACGCGTCATTCTTTCATAGATAAGCTTATTCTTAGCTTCTTCCTCTTTGCGTGCATAAGGCAGATTGTTTATTATGGAAGACGACGCAAATTTAGCTGACATGTCTGCGCTTATCATCATCCACGGCAGAAGTTCTGCAGGTATGGAATTCATTGAAGCAAAAAGCAATGCATAGTATACAATCAATCCTATAACTCCATAGCTTCCTATGTGGGAATCCTTCATTATGTCCAAAATGCGTTGGCGGTCTCTTCCTCCTCCGAAGCCGTCGCAGAAGTCTGCAAAACCATCTTCATGCAATGCTCCAGTTATAAGCAACCGTACGATAATGGCCGATATCACCGCTATCGTATGGGGGAGAATCATTGACATTGCAACGAATGTCAAGGCCATAGCACATCCAGTCAGAATACCGGTATATGGCCATAGCACAACCACCCGCCTATAATACTCTTTGGGAACCTCAGCTATTTTCCAGAACGGAAGTCGTGTGAAAAATATTAGTGTGGCAAGAATTCTTAAACCTATATCTTTTATCATGATTGGTTACAGTAATTTTTTCAGAAGTAAGAAACATCAGAAATATTTTGTTATTTCTGCATGTTCAAAATTATCCATTTCGTTCATCATTCTTACGGCAGACTCGATTATCGGATAGGCACATACAGCCCCAGTGCCTTCACCGAGTCTCAAACCTAGATTAAGCAATGGCGATGCTCCCATATTTTCCAGCATCTGCTTATGTCCGGTTTCGTCGCCGCAATGTCCGAACACCGCATAGTTCATTACTTCGGGATAGAGCTGTGAGGCCGCCAACATGCAAGCTGTCATGATGAAACCGTCTACAATTATCACCATACCTCTTTCTGCTGCACGGAGCATACCGCCTATGGCCGCTGCCATTTCGAATCCACCGAACCATCTTATTATCTCCAGAACATCGTCAGATGTATATTTCTTTATTGTCTTCTTTGAACTGCATCTGCTGTTGTCTTCAAATGGTGCAGGCTGTTCAATACCTGTAGTTTCAAAGAAGTTCTGTTCTGCCCTTTTCAGTATATCGAATTTCCTTCTGATGCCTTCGCTTGACAATCCGGATCCGGCGCCGACACATTTTTCCAGTGATATACTCTCAAACATGTGCATCCATATTGATGAAGGAGATGTATTTCCTATTCCCATCTCTCCGAAGCTTATGATGTTGCATCCTTCTTCCTTGCATTTGTCCGTCATTTCTCTGCCTATGGAAAATGCCTTTTCCAATTCCAGCATGCTCATGGCTGGTGAATGGAGGAAATTCTCTGTACCCCAAGCAATTTTTCTGTCTATAATTTTTTCATTGCCACTGAAGTCGTATGCAACTCCGGTGTCTACAATATAAAGTTTAAATCCGTGTTGACGGCAGAACATGTTTATTCCGGCCCCTCCGCGTGCGAAGTTTTCCATCTGTTGCCATGTCACTTCTATAGGCGACAGGCTTACTCCTTCGTTGGCTATTCCGTGGTCTGCACCGAAAAGAATGTGGCACGGATGTTTCAGTTCCGGCGACAGTGTCTCCTGAATCTTGCATATCTGCATGGCAAGGGTTTCCAATCTTCCTAGTGACCCTTTAGGCTTGTTTAGGTTGTTGATTTTTTCAGCAATTTTGTTTTCAAGTCCGGTGCCTGGCACCTTTATTTCATAGTGAATCATAGTATTGTAGTGTTTGTTCTCAATTTTTCATTTTACTTTCATCGGAATGCCGCAAACCATCAGTATTACTTCGTCGGCCTTTGATGCAATGTATTGGTTCATCCATCCTTCCACATCGGTGAACTTGCGCTGAACCTCATTGTCGCTGACGCCTCCCGAACCGATTTCGTTTGTAACGAATATGAATGTTGCTTCCTGATTTGTGAATTTGTCGAATTCCTGTTTGAGCGCGTCCAGTGTTCTTCTCACATGTTCTCCTGCCGCTTTGGCCGATTTTCGGCATTCCTGTTCAAGGTCGAAAAAGAAGTTTGTTGCCCACAGTGTTACGCAGTCAATCAGTACTGTGCGTCCTTCAATGTTGTGCTTGCTCAGTTCTTTTTCTTCCTCTATGTTTGTCCACTGGCTTCCTCTGCGTTGTTTGTGCATTTCCACTCTGTGTCTGAATTCTTCGTCCCAGATTCTGGACGTAGCCATATATATAGGCGCATCGCTCAAGGAGAGCGCCAGCCTTTCGGCGTAGTCGCTTTTCCCTGAGCGTTGTCCACCGGTTATGAGTATTATTTTTCTCATTTTATATTTTTCCTGATTTTTGTAAGGTAGGCCTGCATCCTTTCTTCATCTTTAGTTTCAATGATGGAGATCAGTTCTTTCATTTCCTCTCGGATTTGTTCAACTTGATCCTTTGTATAAGGGTTGAACAGAATCTCGCGCAGCAGACAGTCATCTTCGCTGAGTACGCCCTGAGCAATTTTCATGTGGCGCTTGAAAGTTGTGCCGGGAGCATCTTGATGTTTCATAACAGCTGCAAAAGCAAAAGTGGATATGAAAGGTATGCTGAGCGAATATGCCACAGTCCTGTCATGTTCGTCGAATGTGTATTCGCATATGTTTAGACCCAGTTTGCTGTACAAATCTCGGAAAAAAATGCGTCCCATGTAGTCTCCTTCGCTGATTATTATTGCATTTTCTGTGCTCAGCTTACCTAGATTGGCAAAAGTCGGGCCGAACATTGGGTGCGTAGAAACATATTTGAATCCGCAGTTGTCATAGAATTCCTTAAAACCGGTCTTCACAGATGAGATGTCGCTCAGTATGCATTCTTTCGGCAGCAAAGGCATAATTTGCTTGAATACGTCAATTGTATATTTCAGACTTACAGCATTTATCACCAGCTCAGGCTTGAATTCTTCTATCTCCTCCTGTTTTGTGAATCTTTGTGTGTTGTACATGAACCTCAACTTTTTAGGGTCGATTTCGTATACAGCCACATCGTGGTCAAAGCTCAACAGGTCAGTGAAAAAGCTTCCCATCTTACCTGCTCCTAGAATTAGTATTCTCATCTTTCTGCTATGATTTTGTTTTCTGTCATTTGTTGATGATTTCCAACTGCTGTCTTACTGATTCCTCGTGGATGGCCTCGAAAATCTCTTTTATACAATCTGCGCCTATTCCGCACAGTGCACCTTGTGCTCCGCGTTTTTCCAGAATTTCAGTGTATCTGCCTGTCTGCAATACCGTCATGTCATGTTCTTTCTTGAACATTCCGATTTCTCTGGAAACCCTCATACGCTTAGCCAGAAGTTCAATCAGCTGATCGTCGTATTGGTCTATTTGTTTTCTGAGGGCACTGAGGCTTTCTGTGCTTTGTTTTGTATCCCGTACAACAAGAAGTCCCAGAATGTAGTCAAGTATATCAGGAGTAACCTGCTGGCTGGCATCGCTCCAAGCCTCGTCCGGATTGCAGTGGCTTTCAATTATCAATCCGTCCATGCCCAGGTCCATAGCCTGCTGGCAGAGCGGTGCAATGAGATCTCTGCGTCCGCCGATGTGGCTCGGATCGCATATCAGCGGAAGAGCAGGGATGCGTCTTCTCAGCTCGATAGGTATCTGCCACATAGGCAGGTTGCGGTATATTTTTTTATCATAGGATGAGAAGCCTCTGTGTATAGCACCGAGACGTTCTATTCCTGCCTGGTTTATTCTTTCAAGAGCACCAATCCAAAGTTCCAGATCAGGATTGACGGGGTTTTTCACCAGTACAGGTACATCAATACCCCTCAGAGAGTCAGCCAGTTCCTGTACAGCAAACGGGTTGGCTGTAGTGCGTGCACCTACCCACAGTATGTCAACTCCGGCGTTGAGCGATGCTTCCACATGTTTGGGTGTAGCAACTTCCGTTGCAATGAGCATTCCAGTTTCTTCTTTCACTCTTTTAAGCCATGGGAGAGCTTTCTCACCGTTGCCTTCAAAACCTCCTGGTTTTGTGCGCGGTTTCCATACTCCGGCACGGAATATCTTTATATCGTTTTTGGCCAATGCTTTTGCGGTAGCCATAACTTGTTCTTCTGTTTCGGCACTGCACGGACCGGCAATAACTAAAGGTCTTTTGTTTTCTATGCCCGGCAGATTAAGTGGTTTCAGTTTCAGTTCCATATTGTTTCCTTATTTAGTTCTTTGTTTTTTTACTTTTTCAGGATTGTCGAATCTCGCATGTATTTATAAGTTTTCAGAAGCATTCTTTTATTCTCTTCAGAGCTTCTTCCATACGTTCATTTTTTGCGCACAACGAAATTCTGACATATCTTTTTCCGTTGCTTCCGAAAATAAATCCCGGAGTTATGAATACACGGGCCTCGTGCAGAACTTTTTCTGTAAGTTCCTCTGCATCTGCATACTTTTCTGGAATTTTTCCCCACAAGAACATTCCAACTTGATTCTTGTCGAAGCTGCATCCCATTATTTTCATAATTTCTTCAGCAATGTTTCTTCTGCTTCTGTATGTTTCAATGTTGGCCTGAGTGTGCCATTCATCAGAATTGTCGTATGCTTTTGCTGCGGCAAGCTGCAATGGACGGAATGTTCCAGAGTCAATGTTGCTCTTTACTTTAAGAATCCATTTTATAAAAGTTTCGTTTGTTGCAATCATTCCCACTCTCCATCCCGGCATGTTGTGGCTTTTGCTCATGGAGTTGAACTCGATGCATATATCTTTTGCTCCTTCAATCTGAAGAATGCTGAGCTTTTCTCCTTCGTTCAGTATGAAACTGTAGGGATTGTCGTTTACGATTACAATTCCATGTTTCTTGCCGAATGCCACCAGTTTCTCGTATGTCTCTCTGAGAGCTCTGCCGCCTGTAGGCATGTTGGGATAGTTTGTCCACATTATTTTCACACCTTCCAGATTCATGCTTTCCAGTTGGTCGAAATCCGGTTGCCAGCCATTATCTTCGAGCAGGTCGTAGTTCACTACTTCGCATCCGAGAATCTTGCTCAGAGATGTGTATGTCGGGTAACCTGGATTCGGTACAAGAACTTTGTCGCCTACATTTGCAAGTGCCAGTGTCACATGCAGTATTCCCTCCTTCGAACCAATAAGAGGCTGCACCTCCTTGTCGGCGTCCAATTCCACACCATACCATCTTTTATAGAATCCTGCCATCGCAGTTCTAAGCTCTTTTATACCGACCGTCGGCTGATATCCGTGTGCGTCTGCTCGTCTTGCGTTTTCGCACAATGTGTCGATGGTCTCTTTTGACGGAGGCATGTCCGGACTTCCGATGGCAAGGCTCACGATGTCCATGCCTTGGGCGTTCATGCCTGCAACTTCTTTCAGCTTGCGGCTGAAGTAGTATTCGTTGACGCCTGCCAGTCTGTCTGCAGGCTTGATGCTGATGTTAGAGTGTAGATTTTCCATCCTTGTATTCTCCTAATATTTTGAATTGCTTGGTAAGAGGGCGAACAGCGTCTATAGATTGTCTGTAGCGCATGTAGTCGCTGTAGCTCAGGTCTACGTAGAACATATATTTCCATTCACGTCCGATGATCGGCAACGACTGTATTTTTGTAAGGTTGATTCTGTAGAAAGAAAATATTGACAACACCTGTGAAAGGCTTCCTTCGTTGTGTGGCAGTGTAAACACGATGCTCGACTTGTTCGACTGGGTAGGATTGCACAGCTCGTCAGCCTGCCAAGGGTCGCACATTACCAGAAAACGTGTGAAGTTGTGCTTGTTTGTTTCTATTCCTTCTTCAAGAATCTTCATTCCGTATATAGGTGCTGCAAACTTTGAGCAGATTGCCGCATGTCCTCTCATTTTCAATCGGCTTATCATCTCTGCACTTCCAGCAGTGTCTTCAGCTTCTACTACTTTCATGGATGGATGTGCAGTCAACCAGCGTCTGCATTGTGCAAGGGCAACAGGATGGCTGTTTACCTCCTTTATGTCTTCCCAGTTGTCTTCCGGCAGACACATGATGCTGTGTGATATTCTCAGTTTCAGTTCGCCAACAATGCTGAGTCCGCTTTCTCGTAGAAGCTCATAGTTGTGCAGAAGGCTTCCGGCAATTGTGTTTTCTATGGCCATCATACCTATTACTTTGGTATCTCTTGCCATCTGCTCGAACAATTCTTCAAATGTTGCACAGCATATCAGTTCTATTTCTTCGTCTTCGAAATATCGATGAGCCGCCATGTCGTGGTACGAACCTTCAACTCCCTGTATTGCAATTCTCTTCATATCTTTTTTATTTCTTTTTGTCTATGTTTATTTGTTTGTGTCTTTTGAATAACAAAAAATCCCGCTCCTTGTTGGGAAGCGGGATTCAAGTATTCATAATCTCTAGTATATCCTTGTTGGTTGTGCGTCTTTATTTTAGAGCAATACCTTCCCGCTTCACTTCATTGCTAAAGTAAAAGTAAAAAAAGTAATAAAATGCTCCAAAAACTGACTTCATACGATTGTTCTTTTAGTTTGTTGGTGCAAATGTAACCAATTCCGATTAAAATGCAATGATTTGATTGATTTTTTTATCGTTTGCTTACTTTTTTATGTTTTAATCCAGTTCTTGTGGATTTTAGATTGGCATGTTATATATATATGTGTGTAGATTGTTGTCGATAGTGATGTTTCTACACCATGTCTTCTCCTGTACGTATTACAGGTACGCGTACTGTTTTGTGAAATGGTATAAAGCATGAAATTACGGCAATAGCCAGTGTAATTACGAACAGCCATCCCAATATATGTTTAAGTGCAAGCAATGTGCTTTGCTACTGCAGTATATTATATAATGTATTGGTCGCCAGTTTCTCGGCTGTGTCCATGTCGTGCCCCTGTTGCAGATTCGAAGCCAGTGCCGAAGTATATCTGGATGCTGGCAATGGGTCCGCCAATGTTATGTTTTCTGATATTTTCACGAAATATTTCTGCTGGAGTCTGTATAGTGCGTTGCTGTAGAATGCGGATGCGGTTACAGGTGTCAGCACTGAACGGAATGTTATCAGGAAAAATGCGTTTGAAAGCAGATATTTGGGTGGAAGGTCCTCTACCGCAAAAAGTGCAAACGCAATTATAAGTGTCAGCATGCCGAGTCCTCTCAGGATTGTCGGCAGAAAAAGCATTTCGTATGTGCTGTCGGGAGAAATTGTGAAATATAGAGTACCGAAGAATATGGCGAAACATGCCATGCCGGCTCCGATGAGGCGACGGAAACGCCAGCGTTGCCATCTGAACCACCAGAAACAGATGAATGCTCCTGCTATGTAACCCGGGAACAGCCATGCGTACAGGGTATATGTGCGTGTGCTGTCTACATGAAGTATTGTTGTCATGTAGCTTGTCAGCAAGCTTGTAGACGTACTGAAAAACATTACAAGCATCATGTAGAAATATCCCACAATTGCTTTCCATTGAAAGAGTGGCTTGAGGCTGACGTACGGCTTGGGCGAATTCAGCTGTTCCCATAGAAACAGCGCTATAAGCAGTGGAGCCACCACTATGTATATGCAGATGCGAGGCGAAGCCATCCAGTCGAGCACCTTTCCATAAGTGATGACATAAATAAGCATCAGAAGTCCTGTTGAGATGATGAGCATCTCGCGAAGGTGCAGTTCCTTGACTGCTACGCTGTGTGAAGGCCTGTAGTGGCGCAGAAGTATGATGACTGCAAGTATTGCTACGATGAGGAGTATCATCATGAAGTAGTACATGTATTTCCAATCATAGCGATATGCAAGAAGTGCTGTGACGACCATCGACAACTGTCCGCATCCGAATACAAGCGGGTAGAAATAGGCATAGAATTCGCTTCGTATGTCTTTCGGGCTGAATATGAATTTTATGCGTCTGATAACCCACAGCATCAGGAATCCTTTCAGGAAACCAATCACGAAACTGAAGGCTATGAGCAGTTCCATGCCGGATTGTCTGGCACATACGGCACTCAGAATGAATTGCAGTGTGAGGTCGGTCAGAAGAAGCGTCTTGCTTGAAAGGGCATTGAGAATCTTCGGCACAATGGGGTAGGCCACGGCCATCCCCGCAGAAGCTGCATAGTAGCCTATGGTTATGTCTTCAGTATATACTCCCAACGTGTTCGACACCTCTACCATACTGCCGGTGTATGTTCCGTTAAGCATGGATATGGGCAGTATGATAAGGAAGAGCAGTGCCACGGCCGCGATATCCGGAACCCAGCTCCGCACCGGAATGTCTAGTTCTTTTGCTGTTTTCATCATTTGCGCAGTGCTTCAGTTTCTACCATCATGCCGGCACGCAGCTGTCCCATGTCTTCAGGACTCACACCGTCGAGGTCTATTCTTACAGGTATGCGCTGCTGGACCTTGACGAAGTTTCCTGCAGAATTGTCGGTCGGAACAAGTGAATATTTCGAACCGGTCGCTTCAGATATGGCGCTGACGTGGCCTTGCAGAATCTTTCCCGGCAATCCGTCCACTTTTATTCTTACCGGTTGGCCTATATATATGTTTGCAATCTGTGTCTCGCGGTAATTGGCTGTAATCCATTTGTCTGAACGGCGCACGATGTATGAAAGCGTTTGTCCGGCCGACACGTATTGTCCGGGTTCGAGAGTACGTCGTCCCATATATCCATCGTATGGAGCTGTTACTACCGTGTACGACAGATTCAGATTTGCCAGATCTAGTGCCGCTTCTGCCTTCAGGATGGCAGATTCGGCATTTGTCTGCTTTTTTGTTGCCTCGTTGTATTGCGAACCGGCGGCATCCTTTTGTCTGACCAGTGCATCGCGTCTTGCACGTGCTGCTTCATAGTTGGCCTTTGCCTGTTCGTACTGCTGTTCTGGTATGGACTCCTCCTTGAGCAGACGTTCGTATCTTCTGAAGTCCTGTTCGGCCTGCCAGAGTTTGGCTTCGGCCTCTGCAATGTTGGCCTCTTCCTCAGCTATTTTCATCTGCGATGTATGTATGCCCGAAGTCAGCACCTCCCTCGAACCGCGTGCATCAAGAAGAGCCGCCATGGCTTCTTTCTGACGTATCAGATATTCGCGATTGTCAAGGATGATGAGCGTGTCGCCTTTTCTTACAAACTGATGCTCCTTGAACCGCACGTCCTGTATATATCCTGCAACACGTATGTTGACAGGTGCAATATATTGGTCTACGAAGGCATCGTTTGTAATTTCATAGCTGATGTATCGCCAGAAATGGTTTACTGTCCATGTTAAACCTGAACATGCGATTATGAGGCACACGGTTGTAATTATGATGTTTCTGCGTTTCCTTCTCTTAAGCTGCTTGTATTTCAGATATAGTGACGGCATGTTTGGTGTATATATATGTGTGTGCGTTCCTGTTTTCTATCTAGTTTATTCTTTGTTCGGCTCTGTTTACAAGTTGCCGACAGCTCTCTGCAGACGGTAGTATGTATATATTGCATCGGTTCTCGCCTGAGTGAGTTTAAGCTGCGCATTGAGCCTGAGATTGTCGGCATCCAGCAAGTCTGTCAATATGGCCATCTGATTTAGATACCTGTTGTGCATGATGCGGTAATTCTCTTCGGCTTGTTTCACTGTCAGCTTGAGCGCTTCAGTACGCTTCAGAGCCTCGCTGTGTTTCAGCATAGCTTCTTTCACGTCGGTGCGTATGTTCTGGCGCTTCTGCTCTTCGGCGTTGACCATGAGATTCAGGTTGTGTCTGGCTTCATTTATGCGGTGCCGTGACTTGTAGATGGACGACAGTGGATATGTGATTGACAGTGCTATGTTCCAGCTGTTGTTGTACATGTCTGCCATTGTACGTGTGATAGGTCGTGCCAGTGCGTTCGAAGCCGTAAGTGACATTTTTGGCAGCATTTCTGCTTTGGCCAATCTGATTTCGTTGTCGGCCAGTTCTGTTTGTTTTTGCAGGAGAAGCATTGACGGGTCTGAAGTATAGGCCATGCTTACGTATTCGTCGTATGTGCTGACACTGCATGTCTGGTCGAGCAGTGAGGAGTCAGGCAATATGATGAGATTTTCCTCCATGCCCAAAAGAACGTCAAGGCGCTGTGAAGCTATGCGTATATCGTTGCATGTTTCTTCAAGGACAAGCCTGTTGTCTGTGAGCTGCATTTCGCTCCTGAGCACATCGTTGTTGGTGATTAGGCCTTCCTTTTTCATGTGCCGTATGTCGGTCAGGCGTCTTTCAGATTCCTCTATGTTGCGTGTCAGCACACGTCTCTGGCTGTAAAGCGTGAACAGGCTCAGATAGCTGTTCAGAAGTGCCAGTTTTATATCAGCACGGTCGGAAGCTGTCTGCAGTACTGCAATGTCTTTTTCCATATCGGCTTGCTTTATGGAATATCTGATGCGTCCGCCTTCGTAGATAGGTTGGGTTACACCTACGGCATAGTTCTGCTGCCAGTCGGGAGTCTCCGGATAGGTTGGCGAGGACAGTCCCTTTTGAAACACGACAGGTTGCCCCAGTATTCCGCCCTTAAGACCGATGCTTATGTCCGGCAGACGTGATGTGCGAGCTGTGCGTCGTCGTTCTTCCGCCATCTGTTCTTTTAACCTGTCGGCGGCGAGGTGCAGGTTCTGCGACGTTCCGCGGTCGAACAACTGTTCAACTGTTAGAAACACTGTGTCGCATTTCTCAACCTGTGCACATACGTTTGCCGTAGGGTACGATAGAAGCAGAGGCAGGATTAGTGCCGATTCAATATTCTTCAAGTGCATGCTGAAGCTCTATTAGTAGATTTTCAATCTGTCTTAATTTTTCATTGCCTATACGCATTTCAAGTTCATGATAGTAGTCGGCCAAGAGCGGAGCAATCCACTCGTGGAATTTTTCGCCTTCCTCCGTGAGGTATACAAGCTTGTTGCGTCGGTCGGTAGGATCTTCCTTGCGGCATACATATCCCTTTCGTTCAAGGTTGGACATCAGGTTTGTCAGGCATGCCTTGTCCTTGGCTGTACGTTCGGCAAGAACCTGCTGGCTGATGCCTTGTTCTGTCCATAGACAGCTCATGATCTGGAGCATTTCGAATGTTATCCCTGCTTTTGTGTTGCGTATGAAGCGCAGCATTGCTTGGCGCGAGGCCATACGTGTGCGTATCAGTTGGTGTATACATGTCCGCGATGGCGGATTTTCGTTTATTTCCATTTGCTTTAATAATGCAGTTTCATGTTTTGGGGGTGCAAAGTTAGTGCTTTGCTGTAAAATGGTCAAATGTTTGACTAATTATATGCATAACCTGCATCGGTATTATTTTCCTGTTTTGACTTAGAATACATAATAACACGACCGGTTGCTTCAGAAGAGGATATTTGTTCAAATAGATGCAAAGCCTGATAATTCTGAGGGCTCGCAATATGAATTGCGTGCGCTCGTAATTAATCTTGTGAGCCCTCGCAATCTGCAAATCTCTTTACTGAACGCTCGAGATTTGTACGCCTAACGCGCAAGCTGTCGATAATGTGCTATTTTTTGACGATATTATACAATTTCATTCTTTGGTGAAAGAGATATTTTTGTATTCGTAAAAACACAAACCTACATTTATGAATAGAATGAAACTTTTTTCAGGCTCTTTACTGTTTACAATGATCATTGCCGGATGCGGCAGTGTGAAAGACAGTGCTTCTGGATTGAACTACCAGCTTGAGCCTATACCTGATACAGGTGAAGTATTGGCAGAAGGCAGTGTGCCTATGGGCGACTCAAAGGAATTTGAAGAGGTGAAGCTCGATCTTGATATATGTCCGGGACCTTTCAAACCTACATGGGAATCCATAGAACAGAATTATCCCGGTACACCTGAATGGCTCAATGATGCTAAATTCGGAATTTGGGTGCATTTCGGTCCTCAGTCGGCAGGCGAGAGCGGCGACTGGTATGCGCGCAAGATGTATGTGCAGGGTACGCCGGCATACGAAAATCACCTGAAGAACTATGGACATCCATCAAAGGTAGGTTACAAGGAGGTTCTGAAGTCATGGAATCCTTCGAAGTACGATCCTAAAGCTCTTGTGGAACTCTACAAGGATGCAGGTGCACGCTTCTTGATTATTCAGGCTGTTCATCATGACCAGTTTGACATGTGGAATTCCAAATACCAGCCTTGGAACTCTGTCAACATCGGCCCAAAGAGAGATTTCATAAAGGAATGGGAAAAGGCTGCGCGCAAGGCCGGAGTACGTTTCGGATTGACATTCCATCACGAATATTCATGGTGGTGGTGGCAGACAGCATTCCAGAGCGACAAGGAAGGAGAGCTTAAAGGCGTTCCTTACGATGGAAATCTCACCCTTAAGGACGGTGAAGGAACATGGTGGGAAGGACTTGATCCGCGATATCTCTATGGTGTAAACCTTCGCGAATATGAAACTGTGGCCGATGCGGCCAACTCAAGATGGTCGCCTCCAAAGGCAGGAATCTTCAGCCGTCATCTGAAATTTGCCGAATGGTATTCAAAATGGTGGGCGCTCCGCATGATGGATGCTGTGGACAAATATAATCCTGACTTTATTTATACTGACGGTACTGACCAGCAGCCGTTCAGCGGAAGCGGTACAGGTACCGGATATAAGTGTGATGCCATGCAGCGTGTGATGGCCGATTTCTACAACAAGACTTTGAGTCGCAGAGGCAAGGTCGATGTGTTCAGCATTGTGAAGTTCAGAAAGAAAACCAATGGAACTGTCAATACATGCGAGACAAGCATACCGGGAGGCATCAAGAACGACCAGGCATGGATTGCCGAAACACCTGTAGGCGACTGGTTCTATGCTTCAAATTTCACATACAGCTCGAGCGCAGTAGTTCGCTACATGCTTGAAGAGGTTGCACGCAACGGCGCATTCGGTCTTTGCATTTCGCTTCGTCCTGACGGTTCGCTCGACGAGGAATGTGTGAAGATGCTCAAGGAAGTGGGCGAGTGGATGAAGATAAATGGTGATGGTATATACGGAAGTACTGCATGGAAGGTTCTTGGCGAAGGCAAGGACGGAAAGCTCAACGTAATGCCTGGAGGACGTATTGACAAATGGCAGGCCGACCATAAATATTACAACACCGATTTCCGTTTCACAGTCGGCAAGGATGGTTCGCTTTATGTTTGGTGTATGACTGTTCCTTCTGACGGCGATGAGCTGAATGTCACTTCTTTGGGCAAAAACAGCAAGTTGCTTGACAAGGAAATAAAGTCGGTTGAGCTTCTTGGCAGCAAAGGCAAGCTGGAATGGGAACAGGGAGAAGACGGATTGAAGATTGTTTATCCGGGTTCTGACAAGATTCATTCAGTTGCTGGATTCAAGGTTGAGTTTAAATGATTTTTGTACGGCATGCTGAGGCCCTGCGTCGGCTGCATGTTTGATTGAAATAAATAAAAAACGTCAGATGCCTGATATTGAGGCGTCTGACGTTTTTGATGTACAGGTAATTATTAGGTGTGAATTTCTTTATGTGGCTTCTATCAGAAAGAAACACGCACGGCTGCATAAACATTTCGTCCCGGTGCGTTTATTCCTGAAGCAAAGATTCTGTATTCTGTGTCCAGAATGTTTTCTATGCCTGCCTGCAATGTGAAGTTTTTCGAAAGGTTGTAGCTTCCCTTCACATTGAGTGTGAACCATGCCGGCAAACCTTCGCCGTCGGCACCCTTCACTGTTGCATAGTCGATGTTGTCCTCGCCGTCCATGTTGTAGGTCGATTTTGCCTTCTTTCCGTTATATATCGTGTAGAAGTCGAATCGTCCCTTGCCGTTGCGTGTGAGGTAAGCAACGCCTGCACGTCCGTAGATAGGTGCAATGTGGTCGAGTGGCTGATGTGTTTCGCCGCGTGTTATGCGTCCGTAGGTGTAGTTGAACGTAGCGCTGAGCTCAACCTGGTCGATAGGTTTTGCGATGAGGCTTGACGAGAATCCCCAAAGCACAGCTGCCTTTGCATTTGTCTGAGTGTAAACGTCGCACATCTCGCCCTGATATTCCATCTGCGGGCTTCCGAAGAATGTGCCCCTACCTGTAGTGATGGCGTCGAAATAGTATGTTCCGAAGAGCACGTTTTCCCAAGCGAGTCGGTCGCCTATGTGCTTAGTGATGTTGAGGTCGACAGATACCGTTTTTTCTGGACGCAGGTCAGCGTTTGGTATAGTTACAGTGTTCACTTTTGAGTCGAACACCTTTGACGTGTTGTCGATGTTCGGCACACGGTAGGCTGTTGATGCCGAGAATGCAACTTTCCATGTCTTTGACGGGAGATAGTTCAATCCCAGCGAAGCACTGTATGTGAGGTTGTTCTTGCGCTGGCTCTTGCCTCCGAAGAATGGGAACACTTCTGTGTCGAGCACGCTTGAGTAAGTAGTGGCATATCCGAGTCGCAAGCCGTCGTGGAGGCTGAGCTTGTCGTTGATTGTCCATACGTGTGTGGCAAAAGCCTCTATAGTGTGCATGCTGTTGTCGCCGTCGGGATAGCGTGTTGTGTTCGGCGATATTTCGCCAGTTGCCACATTCTCTGTTTCAGCTGTCGATTTCAGGTAGCTGAGCATTCCGTCTATGCTAAGATGGAGCTTGTTTGAACCAATGTATTTTATCCAGTCGGTGTTGAGGGTAATCATGTTCACGTTTTCCCATGTGTGGTACAGTTCCTCACGTCTGAACTGGCGGTCGTGGCGGCTCTCCTTTACGTTCTGGTATGCCAGTGTCAGCTTCACGTTGTCTGCACCGAGCTGATGGCGTCCGTCGTAGGTGTAAGCTGTCATGAGGCGGAACTGAGGACCGTAGTACCATTCGGCAAACTTAGGCTGAATCTGTCCGTTCTTTTCCTGCATGACGCTGAGGCGGTCGTAGCGGTTGAACTCGTTGGTGTTCGACAGCTGGAAATTTACTGAATGGCTTGCATTGCTGTTCGGCTTGTAGAGGAACTTCTGCATGATGTCATACTGAATATATCCGGAGCGTTTCTGCAGTTCTGGTTTGTCGTTTTCAATCATCTGATCGTCGGCACCGTTCTGCGGTTTTACATATATGCCACAGTTTATGTAGCTGTCATCGTCGGGCAGGAAGGGGTTGCGCGTCTTCCCCGACCTCAAGTCGCCGAAACTGCTGAATGTGAAAGATGTGAGCGATGCAAACCTGCCCGTGCCGTAGTTGAGGTCGATATGTGCCGTACCCTCCTGATTTGCACTGCCGTAGCGCACCGCCGCATTGCCTTCGAACAGCCGATTCTGTCCTTCCCGAGCCCGACGGGGAGCAATGGTGCTGAAGGCGATGACCCCGCCTAATGCGTCAGAACCGTAGTTGAGCGATGCAGGGCCGTTGAGCACTTCGATGTTCTGCAGTGCGAACTGGTCGACAGTGATGCAGTTCTGCAAATGTCCGCTTCTGTATATAAGGTTGTTCATGCGTATGCCGTCGACAACCAGCAGAATGCGCGAAGCTTCGAATCCACGCAGTATAGGGCTCCCGCCTCCTTGCTGGCTTTTCTGTACCAGTATCTGCCCGCTCTCGTTGAGAAGGTCGGCTACGGATTGCTTGTTCGTGTAGTTGATATAGTCTTTGGGAATTTTTACGATGTGTTGCGGCGAATTTATTTTCCTTGTATTGCCGCGGTTGACGCTTACAATGACTTCGTCAAGATCAATGTTGCGATATATTGCCGTACTGTCGGCTTCATAGGCGTATACAGAAGTTGAAAGTACGATGGTGAGCGATAAGCAATATGTAATGTTTCTTTTCATCTATATTCTTTTTCTTTATGTATTGTTCTATGTAATTATGCAACTTTGCCTGTTGAGATATTCTAAATTGTTGTTCCACACAAAAGAGGATGCGCTCTTGGTTGCGCATCCTCATATTTTTAAAAAAGTTTTTACTTGTGTTTTTGCTTTGCCCGGTCCGGATTTACTAGAATAGGTCGTCTTCGTCATAGCTGTAGAATCTGTCTCTGCCACCGCTTCTTGGATCTGAAGGCAATGAATTCATCATTCCATTGGATGTACCGCTGCTTCCTGCAATAATGGTCTCTGTCTCTATCTGTACCACTGTAATTGATGGTGAAATGTAAGTTTTTTTCATCGTCATTTATAGTTTTGTAATTTGTGCCGGCAAAGATATAATATAAGTTTGTAATAAGAACAAGTTAAATATGGTTTTAAATATTGTTATGAATCCGATAGTATCTTGTAAAGTTTTGTATAATGCAGGTTTTGTAAACAAATGAAAATATTTATTATTGTTTTATTAAAGTTAATATTCTTGCATCTGCGCGTGCAGTTTGTCGCTCTCCTTTATTGTATATGGCAATAACTTGTATGTTTTTTCGATATATTGATAATATACCTATTAATATATAAGACATAGTTTTGTTTTAGCTTGCTATATGTCAATTTCTATTCACGGCATTACGATATATTCAAATATGATGTCTTGAGGATTTATTAACATTATTTTCGCTGAAACAAAATGATGCAAAATAGAAAAATATTTAATTCTATATCTTTTCTATGTGATAATATGTCATTCATATGGTGACAAATTGTAACTTTGTCGCCATACAGCTGAAAGCTCATATCGGTGATTGGAAAAAATAAGTAATCGCAGAAAAGGTATTATGGTAAAAAGAAATCTATTAGGATTATTTGCTCTTTTGCTTCCTGCTGTTTGTATGCAGGCGCAGTTGACCGACGGTACAAAGTCGGCCGTTAAGGAGAAAGAAAAAATGGAACGTGCAGTTTCCGCTTTGCCGGATTCTGCATACGAGCAGGTCAGAAAGGAGGATCTGCTGAACGATGAAGTTTATATGAAGTTGGCAAGGGACGGATGGTTTCCTCAGGAGATTACACGCATCATGGATCGTTACATAAATAGTAACCGCAGCAAGGTAAGAGGCTCGCGCGAATACGGTATGTATGCGAAACAGTGGTTGCCTATTTATGGACATACTCCTGGAAATGATACTATTTATCAGTTTGTCGACACTGCTTATTATGGTGAGACAATGAAGTCTGTCAGAAGCTTGTTTGCTTCTCAGCTTGAAAATTACTATCCTGAGATTCCGTATACTCCGGATGACAGAATGAAGGGTATACGCAACAAGGGATATTTCCGTCCTGTATATCAAAAACCATACACCGGACGTGTGCACTGGATTGTCGTTCACCCGACAGATCCTGATGCACTCATGGTTGTGCCTGATGGCGGAGGTATATTCAGAACAGCTGATCTCGGAAAAACTTGGGATTGCGTTACTGACCGCATACCGGACAGAGAATTCAGAAAAATATGTTCACACTCTGCAATTCCTGTAGATCCGGACGATTGGAACCACTTTTTTGCCTTCATGAAGAATGGCGGCAGTACTGCCGTATACGAAACAACCGACGGCGGACAGAGCTGGACACGCGTACAGGGAGCTACCCATAAGGAATTCAAGCGCGGTTACGGTTTCAAGGACAAGGCCGGAAATCTGAAGTTCATAGGTGCCAATCAAGGAGGTTCGAATTACCTCGACAGCAAGGTTTGGTACAGCGATAATAAAGGTGTTACATGGAAGCAGGTTGTACTTCCTGACAGCTTGAAGGAAGTTCATCCTACAACAGGTATGAAAGGTTCGTTCTTCCAGAACTTTGCCTTTGATCCTGAAGACAGAGATAAAATATACATTACAACATCAAGAAGTATATATTATTCGGAAGACGGTTTGACACCGCAGGTAGGTGCGAACGGAGCTACGACGTTCAACATCAAGCGCTTGACGTTCGATGTGTACAATCAGGACGGTACAGTGCTTCGTGCAAGCAACGTAAACGAGTTTCCGTTCAAGGCAACTACCCAGAGCTTCCTTGAGATAAATCCGAACAATCCTAAGCAGATGTGGTTTGCCACTGCATCAAGAAATGTAAGCTATGGAGTTTACTCTGCAGTTTACCGTTCTGATGACGGCGGTAAGACATGGCGTACGCTTCAGGAACCGATGAACGGTATTGGAAGCGGTCTTGCTTTCGGTAACGAGTCGCCTTGGGGATGGCTCGGAGGGTTCGGCGTAAACTTTGCTGACCCTCAGTGGCTTTACGGTTGTTCAATGAGTTCGGCCATAAGCAGTGATGGAGGACTCAATTTCAAGGAGTTTTTGTGGGGCAACCGTCTCAAGGCCGAGTATGACGACGGCTTGTACTATTCAACCACCAGTGCGCGCCACAATGCCGACAACCACTGCATCGTTTCTCACCGGAGCGGACGTGTGTTCAGAGGTTCTGATGCCGGTCTTCTTGTGAAAGACAAGGATATAAACAACAACGAGTGGACGAACATAAACGGAACCATGGGCAACCAGCTTCACTATTCTATAAAGGTGAACGAGTTCGGCGACCAGACGATGCTGGGCAACACTCAGGATGTCGATGCACAGACCTATCGTTACGGGAGATGGGGCAACTGGCGCGGATATGAAGGAACAGAAGCTTTCTTGAATCCATACGCAGGAACTTGCTATTTTTCCGGAAACAACGGGGGCGGACTTGAAAACGTTTCTTTAAATTCATGGTATGAAGGATATTCGTGGGCAGATGTGTTTACCGGAAACTGGTATCTTATACATAACCCTGGAAACAACAATATGTCTTTCTTCCGTATAGAAGACTTCGGACGCAAGACTGTCAACCTGTCAGCTAAAACCGTTGATGTCAGCGGAGCTGGTGCAGGTGCACGTGACATGGCCCTGGCACGTGATGGTGATAGGTCTACAATCTTTGTGCTGAATACCAATCATACCATCATGCGTTCAACCAACGGAGGTGATACGTTCGAAACTGTATATGTGAAAGGTTCCGATGGTTCTAAGGTTGTTGCAAAGTTTACCAATGCCTGGTTTACAGTCGATCCGGACAACAGTAACATAATTTATATAGGTCAAACCGGCAAAGTTTTGAAATATGATCTTGCTAAAGGAGACAGGGAAGATTTGTCGGCAGGACTTCCAAATGTTTCATGCGAAGACATTTTCTTCCATGAAGGTTCTGGCGACATCTATTTCTTCAGCAAATCCTCTGGTATATACCTGCGTGACCATTCAACAGGCCAGTGGACATTGTGGATGAAGGGATACAACCCGTTGTCGGCATCTCGTCTTGCGCTCAATTACACAACTCAGGAGATGGTGATTGCTGATTACGGACGCGGTGTATGGGTGGCTGACTTGGAGAATCCTTCCGACCGCTATTTCAAGAACGGTTTCGCATTGAAGGAGCTTTCGAATGTAGATGGACGTCGCACTTTCGGAATTGATACAAAATGGACAATACCTTTATATTATGATTATACTTGGTATGTCAACGGAGAGGATGTGAACAATCCTTACCAGTATCTTACTGCACAGCTCAACGACGGCGACAAGGTTAAGCTCAAGTTGACATTGCGCGAATCGCCTGACGTGAGCACTACCTCAGCCGAATACACAGTGAAGTCTTCAGCTTCGAAGATTGCCTATGAGCCTAAGCCTGGTACAGCAATGTACAGCGACGGCAGCGGACGTGTGGATCTCGGCTATGTAGATTGGTTCTTCAACGATTTCACAATCGAGTTCTGGATAAAGCCTGAAAGCAACGGAGTTGTACTGTGCAACCGTCCTGTCGAGCAGCAGCGTGACACACGTGGTTGGGCATTGCTCCTTGATCAGGGAAAGATTAAGTTCCGTTACGCACCGGCACAGCTCTTCGACCGTGCCACTTACGATGCCAACGAAACTCAGCAGTCGGACGTTGTCGGTACAGCGTTGACAATGGGACGCTGGTCACATGTGGCATTGAGCCATGACCGCGACGGCAATGTTGTGCTTTATGTCAACGGCAATCAGGTAGCTTCTTCTGCACGCATCGTTCAGTGGGCACCGCTCAACAGCGCCGTTTATCTTTCGCTCTTTGCCGACGGATTCGAGAGCATGGCAATGAAGGGAGCCGTAGATGAGCTCAAGATATGGAACAGCGCTCTCAACGCCAATGACATCCGCCGTGCAATGTTCTCGCACGACACATCGATGCCTCAGTCGTTCGTTTACTGCAACGACTTCAATGCCGGAAGCCTCGACAAGGAACACGAACTCTTCTCTCGCGGCGGCATGGCACCTCGAGTTCAGGCAGTGACATCCTACGTCAAGATGCCTGTTGCCGTAGCGGCTGTCAAGTCGGAGGTCAAGACTCCTTCTGAGCGTACTGCATACGACATCGGCGACGGCAGATCAGTATATCTCACTCCTGCAGACGGCCAGATGCCTGAAATCGGAGTATACAGATATGCACATCTGCATCCGGACAGCATGGGAGTGAACTCACTCTACTACAAGGCCGTTTCGGAGGTATTCCAGATACGTCCGTTCTCTGATTCTGAAAATGCAAGTGTCGACATTGAGATACCTTTGGCTCTTGATGCAAGCAAGCAGTATCAGCTCTACGCATGCGGTTTGTACGAAGAGAACAAGGTTTGGCAGAAAGTGTCCGACCTCAGCATCAGCTCCGACGGCAAATATCTGGTGGCACGAGGTGTCAAGCTCGACCGTCTCAGCGACAAGATGCTTGCCGTACTCGAGAACAAGCCAGCAATCGAGGCTTCTCTCGAAGGCGGAGCTGAAGGCAATGAAATATATGTATACGATGCCGAACAGACAAATTACAGCATAGATGCACACCTCGTCGGAGGTATGAGCGAACCTACAGGCCTTTATGAAGTAAAATCAAAGACTGGCCTTTTCAAGATTGCCGACAACATGAAGTTCGTTAACGGCAAGGCCACAGCCAAGCTTGTTCTCGATCTCGACAAGCTGAATGGAGCCGACGCTCTCGCCGATACAATTGTCGGCAAGGCTGACGAAAAGCTTGTTCCGCTTGCAATCAAGGTCAACAACAGACTTCTGCCGACGGTTTCGGGCAGAGATATGACTTTCCAGAACGGAGGAGCCTATGTCTCTTCATCCAAGATTACCGGCGGACTCAACGGCAAGACGACTGTGACAATGATGGGATGGGTGCGTATCGACAACAAGGACATGCTGAGCGGAGTCAGACCTCTGATATTCTTCCGCGGAAGCAACAGCGGTGTCTGCGGTATACATCTTTCCAGCGGTAACCTGCGTTTCCATTAGAACGACGGATACTACGCATGGTCGACTACTCTCAACTTCACAACTGCCGATATCGGCCGTTGGATGCACGTTGCACTCGTTGTCGAGCCTACACAGTTCAGAGTTTATCTCAACGGAGCTGAATATTCACGCGGTCACGACAAGATTACCGGTGGTATAATCAATTCAGCCTTGATGTTCGGACAGGATTACCAGAGCGACAAGTGGTTCAACGGAGCCGTCGATCAGGTGATGCTCTGGAACCGCTCTCTCACAGCCGAGGAGATACGCCGTTACATGACCGTCAACCCTCGATTGGACGATCCTTCGCTTGTTTCGTTCATCGATATGGACCATGTCAACGCCGACGGCAAGATATATGATCTTGTGTCAGAGGCTCCTCTCGCAACCAGCGGAGTGACATCCAACGACGACTATTCGCACATGCCGTTCCATCCGTCGAACAGCTTCACCCTGAACAGCCAGGCACCAGCCGTAGACAACATCATCTTCGTCGAGTCGCCTAGCAACGTGAATGCCGACTATAGAATGGGTGTGTTCAACGGAACCCCTTACAACTATGCCAACTCTGAGCATTCAAATCTGACTCCGCTCTACGGTGCATACTTCACGCTCACAATGAGCAAGCCGTCCGTGTTCTCGTCGGGTCAGAAGGCCGTAATCGGATTCAATATGCCTCAGACAGCTGTCAGCTCCGGTGCGGTACTGGCCATCCGTCCTATCGGATCACCTGAACCGTTCAGCACATACCAGCCGATGACATCGCTCGTCGACGGAAAGATGCGCTTCGAAGTCGACGGCACACTTCTCAACGGTGGATCGGAGCTCATGCTCATGTACGACGGCACGCAGGGCGAACTCCCTGTCAAGGTCAACCTCTCTGTCAATAATTACAATGAGGGCGACACGCTCATCCTCAACTCCGAGACCGACCGCATCACGGTCAAGGCCGACGTTGTCAGCGCCAACCCGCAGAGCAAGGCCCTCGTGTCAGTCGTTGAGTCGGAGTACGCATCGGCCGATGTTTCCGAGCTCGACCTCAGCGGAAGTGCTGAAAAGAGTTTCGTGATTACCATCAACAAGGACAACCTTAACAAGCTCGCCGTAAACCCTGTGACAGTGACACTGTCGGGCGTATCCGAGGGAGGCGAACTCAAGCTCAACGTGGCCCTCGAGCCTATCGTAGAGCTCAGCCTTGCCGACAACGACAGCGAAGACAACTCCATCGTCGTAGAAAACCCTTATGCTTCCTTCGGAGTGAAGGCCAAGCTCGTACAGGGAGTCCTCGCCGGAGGTGTAAAGATAAAGACCACTGCCGATATGCCGAACATCGTAAACACTGCCGTCGGAAGCATGCTCAGCAACAACGATGTTGCCTACACCGACATCCTCGAGTACTATCCGTCGGCCAGCGAGTTCGATGCAGGATGGAACCTCATCGGCAACCCGTACCTCTCGAACATCAACCTCACCAAGGAACAGAACGTTTCTCTCCATGAAGACGAGGTGGTGAAATACCTCTACCAGTACAATCCTGAAAGCGACACATACACCGCCTGGGATATGGTCGAGAACTACGACGAGACACAGAAGCTCATGCCGTTCCAGCCGTTCTTCGTGCAGACACGACAGACAGGAGCATCGCTTGTCATCAAGCCTGAGTCGAAGAGCACAACCATCAACCGCCGTGTCTTCGACCACTACATGCTCCACGAGAGCCGCATGCTCCGCCTCGGCCTCTATGCCGGCGATTCCGACAAGCTCTCCGACCGCACCGAGATAAAGATACAGGAAGGCACCTCTACAGACATCGTCTTCGGCGAAGATGCCGTGAAGATGTGGGGAGGACTCAACTCAAAGACCAACGAGATGGCTACAGTTGCCGGCGACAGATACCTCTCCGTCAACGTCCTTCCTAACAAGCGTGTAGAGATACCTCTCCACCTTCAGCTCTCGGCTCCGGGCAAGTACCGCATCGCATCGATTTCGTCCTACGGCTACGGATTGAACGACAATGCCGAGCTCGTCGACAAGTCTACCGGTGCACGCTGGAAACTCCTCGACGGCGAAGCCTACGAGTTCAACGTTGCCGACGTGAAGGAAGCCGCATCGCGCTTCATCGTATGGATAAGCATCCGCGAAGACATGACAGGCGTTGAAAACGCCGCTGAGGCAAAACCGTCAGTGAGCGTAGAGTCGGGCGCATGCCGCATCGACGGCCTCTCGGGCAAGTCGGTCATCGAGATATTCGACACGGCAGGTCGCCGCATCGTCTACACAACAGTGACTTCTGCAAGCTCGACACACAACCTCACGGCCGGCACATACATCGTGCGTGTCCGCACATCGAACAAAGATTTCTCAAACAAAATAAACGTAAGATAAATGAACGCAAGATATATATTCGCATCACTTCTTTCTGTGCTTGGAATGACCCTCCAGGCACAGAAAATAGAGATTGCAGGCATACAGCCGTCACCCGACGGCGGACTCGACGGACGTATGATCATAGCCAAGGCCGATGGTGGTTCAAAGCAGATAAAGGCGCTCGACCTCGTGTGCTTCAGGCTTCGTAACGGACAAAGCACGAAGTTCACCACCGGCATCACGCCGATGCCCGATGGCTACTACCTGATTCAGATACCTGCGCTCGACCGCAGCTTCGAAGTGCCGTATATCGACACCGACGACCGCTATGCCTACCGTGTGGGCCTCACCACCGACGACAATGTCAGAATCGTCACCGAGATGATTGAAGACAACGGCCTCGAACGCTTCTACTGGATAGGCTCCGACGTGAAGTGGACATCGCACACCCAGGGCGAGATAGGACCTAAAATCGACGTTTCCCTTGGCAACGAAGCCAGTTTTCCCGTCGACGGCATTTATTTCTTCAAGAGCTTCAGCGTACACGGCAAGGGCAGTTTCACCTTCGACTTTCCTGCCGACAACCCATATTCGCGTTTCTTTACATACTACGGCATACAGGACAACAAGTCGGGAGGCGATGTGCGCTTCTCTTTCATAGTCAACGGCGAAACGCTCGAGACGCACGACATGTATTCGAAGTCAAATCCCTCCAAGCCGACCGGCTACGACGGCATCTATCTGCGCAAGTTCGAAACTCCCATAAACGGTAAGACCAAGATTGTGCTCGACGGCGATGTCATCGACGATGCCGCCTACGACCACATGAACTTCCCCATGGGACGTGTCTATCTGAAGCCCGACACGCGCAAGTCGCAGAAAGCCGGATGGCCGTCCGTCGACATCCTCGCCTCCGACAAGCCCTTCGCACAGACAATCGACGCCGCATTCCCTTCAGGCGGAACCGCCTACTACGAAATGGTTTCCGGAAGCGAATACGCCACCATCTCAGGAGCCGTCCTCAACGTCCACACCATCCCCGAGGACAAGGACGCATACATCGAAGTCAGGGCATACCAGTTCGGAACCGACGAGTATCTGCCCGCACCCCCGTCAACGTGTCGTTTCTACATACGCAACAACAAGACCGTTGCACGCGGCGAGAAACTCGAGCTCAACGGCGGCGACGTAGTCGACCAGCTCACCGTCTATGCCGACCCCGAGTCGCGCGGACAGGTAGTCGTTTCCGACGGCTACGCACAGGTAAAGAAGCTCATTCTCAAGTACACCTTCCGCCCCGGAGAATGGAACTTCATCACCTTCCCTGCAAACATGAATCTCGACCGCGTCAGCAACCTCAACGAACTCGGCTACAAGTTCAACGACAACAAGAAGGCATACTTCATCTGCGAGTACAACACGCGCCAGCGTGCCGAGAACCCCGAGAAGACGGCATGGACACAGCTCGCATCGCCCGACGTCGTCCGCAACAAGGGCTACATCATGGGCGTGTCGCGCTCGGCCGACAATCCCGACAACACGCCTGTCGAAGTAACCTTCACGTTCGAGAACACCACGCTCGGAGTCGATGCCTCCGGCGACGGCTCGATGAACGTCGAGCTCGACATGATGCAGGTTAAGCCCGGAACCACGGTTCCCGTCTACATCCAGCCCGACAGCATCAAGGGAGCACCCCTCAAGGTCATGGTGACATTCTCGCCCAAGGACCTCTCCCAGCTTCCGGTCAACTACGCCGCGGCGCTCGACGAGGCGCGCATCACCTTCATCCCCGACCGCTCCGGCATACGCCTGACGCTCCCTACGCAGGACCCTGCCAAAGTCGTAATCTTCGACCGCAAGGACCGCATCGTCAAGGCCGTCAGCTACACGGCTCCGTACGTCATCGACATACGCACGCTCAAGCCCGGCGAATACCGCGCCTACATACAGTACAGCAACGCCTCGGCCGTGAAGCCGTTCACCGTCGAAAAGAAGTAGGACACGGGGAGAATATACTCCAACCTTTCGGCCGTCGAGCCGAAAGGACACAGACATAAAGAATAAGAAAGCAGGTGCACGAGGACAACAATCTATACCTCGGCAACCTGCTTTCTTATTTTTTCTGTTCTCTCCGTCTTTCCCTCTTTTCCAGATTTCCCCGATTGGGGGGGACCGCGGAGATACAAATCGATTTTGTTACAATGTTACAATGTTACAATGTTACAATGTTACAATGTTACAATGTTACATTTTTTTCAACCCGTGCACTGCTATGCCGTTACGGCAACGGCTCTTCCTGCTCCAGCGGAGTCACCTCGCCCGAACCGCTGATGGCGTAGCCTCCGATGATGCATGCTCCCGGCTTGAAGCGTTCGAGAGGCATCGTGCGGAGCACGGCTCTGAGCTCGTTCGACGGAGCAAACAATATCTTCACACGCTTGATCATCTCCACAGTGGCCTCGTCGGCAGTGTCCGAACCCCTCACGCAGAGCGATGCCCTGATGGTGCCCAGACGTCCGAGCGATACGGGATGCCCGTTCTCGATGTACTGCGACGCAATCTTGGTGAGGGCCGAGAGAATGCCCACCACGTCGCCCTTCGTGAGCGACGAGGCGTAGGCGATGTCCGTCGCCAGCTGTTCGGTGGTGTATCGGCCTGAATATACAGGTATGGCTACGACCATCTCCTTGTCGGCACAGGCTACTCTGATTTTCTTCGTCTTGTAAAACATAATTTTCTTCCTCCCTGCTGTTTACTTCTTGCGCGGAAAGATAATCATTATCACGTCGATTATCTTCCACAGAAATTCAATGATTTTCTTCATACTTCACACACACTCTCTTTTTTTTTCGTTTTACGATTATCTGTCAGCATACATTCGTCCTACACGCCCTCTTCGGCTACGACGTTCTCCGCATCGCCGTTCGAGAAGTTCGTGATTTCGGTGTATGCAAACGGCATGGCCTTCTTCACGTCCTTCAGCTCGCCTCGCGGAGTGAACTGATAGCGCAGGTACTTCAGGTTGTTCCTTATGTCGTACTTGCCTCCATCCACGTTCTGCGCCCTGGCACGCAGGATGATGCGCAGGATGCCCAGCTCGCCGAGGTCGCAGATGGCACCGTTGGCCAGACGTTCGGACATCAGCTCACCCATGCAGTGAAGGGCGCTGAGCACGTCGGACTTGGTGAGCGACGTGGCGTTTGCTATGTCGCCCGCCAACTGCTCCACTGTCACCTTCGGAAACGTGACCGGACGCAGGATGAACAGCTCCCTGTCGGCTGCCGCACATCTCACTTTCACTTTCTTTAGCTTCATGAATCCTCCTTTCTTTTCAATCAAAAGTTCAACAATCCTTTTACCGGTAAAGCATGCGCAATTTAGCCTTTTGACACAGCGCGGCAAACTTTTTACGAAGCGTTTTCCGAACCCTTTGCATAAATTTGCATACACCCCCGAATACCCCTCCTGTACCATGAAAAATTGTAAAAACCGCTATCCTGCGATTTTGTAACATTGTAACATTGTAACATTGTAACAAAATCGATTCGGATCTCAAAAGAAAAAACGAAATAAAAAGAAAAAAGATATATTATAATATTATATATATTATATTTATTATATATAATATTATAATATATACTTTATGTTAAAAAACCGCTGTATTAACACATTTTAGCACGCATTCGAGCAAAAAAATTTTTTGTCCGTGAGATAGAAATCGATTTTGTTACAATGTTACAATGTTACATTTTTGAACGTGCACGTATTCAGAGGCTTACGGTTTCAGATGTTGCATCCCGGAGAAAATCTGCACAGAACGTGCATGCTCGGAATGGTTGACGTTTGCGCTCTTTTCTTGTGTTGTGTTAAAAATGGACTTGAAAGAGTTGATAAATGCTGTATATTACTGCTTTTTTACAATAAATTCAGATGTAAACGAAGATGTACGCGATGTCATTCTTGAGGTCGTGCACATGAAAGATTGTGCTTATCTCACAAAAAGTATACACTCAGTATGCACTTTTTGGGGTTTTGTCTGATAGTATGCAAAAAAGATGATGTTAAGATTTTTGGCGATAAATGTTCATGATGCTGAATGCATATCCGCTTCAGGCGGAAAATGTAACATTGTAACATTGTAACATTTATTTTTTCTGCTTTTTTGTGTGGTGATGGAGCAGAGGAGCGGGGGATTCTGATGAACTGTTTGGAGGTAGTGTGCCCTATATGGCTTTCATGTTGGAAATGACTTCGGCATGACTTTTTTATGAATGTTGTTTGTAAAATTAAATATATCTATTATTTTTGCATCAACAAATCCCGCCCGCTTCCCGTAAGATTAGCGTACCCAGCGGGACATTTTTTTTATTTATATGGGGGAAAGATATACGCATCAAGCCATAACCGCAAAACAGCAAATTGACATTCTGAAAGAAAGAGGTTTGCTCATTGATGATGTTGAGCAAGCTATTGAGGTTCTTGACACCGTCAGTTATTTCCGTCTTGCAGGCTATTGGCGACATTTTGAAACTGACCGTTTTACTCATCAATTCAAGAAAAGCAGTAGTTTTGCGGATGTTATAGACCTTTATTTTTTTGACAAACAACTTAGGGCTTTATTGTTTACCGCCATCCAAACGATTGAAGTTTCTGTTCGTACAAAAATAATCAAGCACTTTGCTGTCGATTTTGGAGCATTCTGGTTTATGGATGAAAGCTATGCAAGCAATGAAGAGCATTTCGTGGCTAATTTGGCTGTTGTCCGTAAGGAGGTTTTACGTTCGCACGATGATTTTATTACCGAGCATTTTCGTAAATATAGCGAGCCTGATCTGCCTCCTGTATGGAAAACATTGGAAGTTATCTCAATGGGGACACTTTCAAAACTCTATTCAAATTTTTCGGTATCTGCTGCAAAACACGCTGTGGCGCGAGAATTCGGTTTGAATCATCATAAATTTTTGAGAAGCTGGTTGGAATGCCTTGCCGTGCTTCGTAATTGTTGTGCCCATCACTCAAGACTGTCAAACCGGTTTTTTCCTATTAAGCCGATGATGCCTGAGCGCATGCCAGGTAGATGGATTGTAGATTTCTCGTTTCGTAAACAAACTCTTTATCCGCAACTTTGCTATGTGGCATATTGGCTTAACTCCATTACAGCCGACAACACTTTCGTTGCTGATTTCAAGCGACTTTTGGAAGAACACCCATCGGTATCCCCGCTTTTACTAGGTTTTCCTCGTGATTGGAAACAAGAGCCTTTGTGGAGATAAGGCATGACATAAGTTGATACTCTCCGTGAGTTGGAAAAATGTATTTTAGGGATATTCAGTAAATGTCCCTAAAAAGTAATATGGCATATAAAGTCGATA
>ERZ824598.1011-NODE-1011-length-39662-cov-3.766834_pt1 | contig 39662 bp, 29 predicted proteins | sample MGYA00519934_ERZ824598 | MGnify/ENA primary metagenome ERZ824598 (study PRJEB31778, sample SAMEA3449177) | human gut metagenome | biome: human gut; feature: human-associated habitat; material: faeces | place: United Kingdom | collected 2010/2012 ...
TTAAAATCCCGTGGGTAGTGATACCCGTACCGGTTCGATTCCGGTCTGCGGCATTTATGAACTCTGGATTTCCCGGAGTTCTTTTTGATTTAATAGTTTAATAGGATGAAGGCTTCAGGTTATATATAATTTGTATCTATTGATTCTACAGAAAATATCAATAAAATCAACAACTTGTCTGTAAATTCCCCTATGTTTTGTGGTATACTGTATGTGGGTCATTTTCGTTCTTGAGAGAATGATACTAATAACACATCACATGGAGGATAAAATGTTAGAGAAGTTTTTCAAACTGAAAGAAAACGGAACTACGGTTAAGACGGAAGTAATTGCCGGTATTACGACATTTATGACCATGGCGTATATCCTTGCCGTAAATCCAAACATGCTGTCAGCAGCAGGAATGGACAGTACAGCAGTACTGATCGCTACCTGTCTTGCTTCATTTATCGGTACCATGGCAATGGCGCTGCTTGCAAATTACCCGTTTGCACTGGCACCTGGTATGGGACTGAATGCATACTTCGCATATACAGTATGCGGTAATATGGGATATTCCTGGAAGGTTGCTTTGATGGCAGTATTCCTGGAAGGTATTGTATTTATCGTATTGTCTCTGACAAGTGTTCGTGAGGCAATATTCAATGCAATTCCAAGTACATTGAAAAAGGGTGTAAGTGCCGGTATCGGTTTATTTATCGCATTTATCGGACTTCAGGGAGCACATATCATCGTCAATGATGATTCGACACTTTTAACATATTGTAAATTTGCAGATAACTGGCATACACAGGGAATCTGTGCTGTTCTTGCACTGATCGGTCTGTTCATCACAGTCATTCTTTATGTCAAAGGTTTTAAGGGATCTATTCTGATCGGTATTATTTCTACATGGGTACTTGGTATGATCTGTCAGGCAGCCGGAATCTACCGTATCGACGCAGAGGCAGGCTTTTATTCTCTGTATCCAACCATGCATATGACAGACTTCGGCAAGATCTCTACCACATTTGGTCAGTGTTTTAATGCTGATTTCAAGGGTGTTGGTGTATTTAACTTTATCGTTGTACTCTGCTCCTTCCTGTTTGTAGATATGTTCGATACCATCGGAACACTGGTGGGTGTATCTTCAAAGGCAGGTATGCTTGATGAAAATGAAAAGCTTCCAAACATTAAACCGGCCCTTTTGGCAGATGCTATTGCAACAAGTGCCGGTGCTATCATCGGTACAAGTACAACTACAACTTATGTAGAGAGCTCTGCAGGTGTTGGTGCAGGTGCCCGTACAGGTCTTGCTTCTGTTGTAACAGCAGTACTGTTCCTTCTGGCAATTTTCTTTGCACCGATCTTTACAGCAATTCCGGGCTTTGCAACAGCTCCGGCTCTGATCTTTGTCGGTTTCTTAATGATCTCTTCTGTTGTTGACATTGACTTCAATGATCTGACAGAGGCCGTTCCGGCATATATGACAATTCTGGCAATGCCATTTGCCTATAGTATTGCAGAGGGAATTTCTCTGGGCGTTATCTCTTATGTTGTGATCAATGTGATCTGTGGAAAGGCAAAGAAGGTAACACCGTTAATGTATGTACTTGCGGTATTGTTTGTATGTAAATATATTTTCCTGTAAAAAGGTTGACGAAGTAGTATGATCATATTTGGGGGCAAGGATCTTGCCCCTTTTATAAGTATATATAGGAAAGGCATGGTTTTATCATGAAAAAGAAAAGAAGACTTCCCAAGGGCTGGAATTATATATTGCTCCTGATCGTATGTCTTGCGGTTGTGGGCGGGATTGCAGCCGATCATTATCAGGAGAAGCAAAAGCAGGAAAAGCAGCTTGCGGAACTGAAAAAGAATGCAGTCAAGGGCGTAAAGGATCTGGATGGCAAAAAGATTGGTGTGCAGATTGGAACTACCGGAGATATTTACGCTTCTGATTATGAAGGAGATGACGCGGGAACCGTAATCGAGAGATATAATAAGGGAACGGATGCCATTCAGGCATTAAAGAATGGAAAGATTAACTGCGTTATCATTGATGAGCAGCCGGCAAAGGCGTATACAGAGAAGGATAGCACCCTGCAGATCCTCAAGGAGGAGTTTGCACTGGAGGATTATGCAGTATGTATTGACAAGAGCAATACAGAATTAAAAGAGAAAATTAACGAAGCACTTGCTAAGTTAAAGGAAAACGGTACACTGCAGGATATCATTGATAATTATATCGGTGAGGATTCAGTAAAAGGAACAAAGCCATATAAAGCAAAAGACATCAAAAGAAACGGTGTGCTGAAGATGGCAACGAATGCTTCCTTCAAGCCATATGAGTATTATGAGAATAATGAGATCACCGGTATTGATGTGGATATGATGCAGGCCGTCTGTGATGAGCTTGGTATGAAGCTGATGGTTGAGGATATGGAGTTTGATTCTATCATCCCGGCAGTGGTATCCGGAAAAGACGATGTGGGTGCTGCCGGTATGACTGTTACGAAGGATCGTCTGAAAAATATTGATTTTACAGATTCCTATACGACAGCGAAGCAGGTGATCATTACCGTGGACCCGGATGCATCCGTTACAAAGAGTTCCTTTGCAGAGCGTTTCCATGATAATTTCATCAAGGATCATCGTTATCAGTATATCGTAAAGGGTCTGCAGAATACGCTGCTGATCACAGTATTTGCCGTACTGTTTGGTATACTCTTTGGTTTTGTGATCGCTGTGATCCGTACCGGACACGACAAGAATGGAAACTTCCCAATCTTAAATGTATTCTGCCGTATTTATCTGACAGTGATGCGTGGTACTCCGGCAGTAGTACAGCTGTTGATCTTCTACTATATTATTCTGGTATCGGTAGATAATAAAATCTTAGTGGCTATTACGGCATTTGGACTGAACTCAGCGGCTTATGTGGCGGAGGTTGTCCGTTCCGGAATTATGTCTGTGGATGCCGGTCAGTTTGAAGCCGGACGCAGTCTGGGACTGAGCTATTCTCAGACGATGCTTTCTATTATTATGCCGCAGGCGTTTAAAAATACACTGCCGGCATTATGTAATGAGTTTATTAGTTTATTGAAGGAAACCTCCATCAGCGGATATATTGCATTGGTGGATCTGACAAAGGCAGGCGATATTATACGAAGCAACACCTATGATGCATTTATGCCATTGATCGCAGTGGCTCTGATCTATCTGGTTATCGTAATGATCCTGACAGCAGGTGTACACGTTTTGGAGAGGAGGCTGAGAAGCAATGAGCGATAAGGAAGTATTGATCCAGGTGGAGAATCTGGAAAAATCATTCGGAGATCATCAGGTTATCAAGGGAATTTCCACAACCATCTCCAGAGGAGATGTAGTTGCTGTCATTGGTCCGTCCGGCTGTGGTAAATCTACTTTTCTGCGTTCCATGAACTGTCTGGAGGAGCCGACGGCAGGCCGTATCACATTTGAGGGAACGGACATTACCGATGAGGACGTGGATATCAATCTGGTCCGGGAAAAGATCGGTATGGTATTTCAGCAGTTTAACCTGTTTCCCAATATGACGGTAAAAGAAAATATTATGCTGGCTCCGGTGAAACGTAAAAAAATGACAAAAGAAGAAGCTGCGGTCAAGGCGGAAGAATTGTTAAACAGAATCGGCCTGGCAGATAAGGCAGACACCTATCCGGCGATGTTGTCCGGTGGTCAGAAGCAGCGTATCGCAATTGCCCGTGCGCTGGCAATGAATCCGGACGTGATGCTTTTTGATGAGCCGACTTCGGCATTGGATCCGGAGATGGTTGGAGAAGTTCTGGCTTTGATCAAGGAGCTGGCGGCAGAGGGAATGACCATGGTGATCGTGACTCACGAAATGGGATTTGCCAAAGAGGTTGCTAATCGTGTTCTGTTCCTGAGTGATGGTTTGATCCAGGAGGAGAATGCTCCGGTAGAGCTGTTTGAGCATCCGAAGAATGCCAGATTACAGGATTTTCTTAGCAAAGTGTTGTAAAATATGAATAAATTGATAAATATTTATTAAATCTTACTCCAAAAGGTTCCCTTTTCGCAAAAAGTGTGGTAAAACTATGCAAGGACAAAATAAGGCGAGGATGCATTGGAGTATTGGCATCTGTAACCGGTTGTCCGGATAGAGAGATAACGAGAAGAGAGAAAAGAGAATATTGAAAGGAGCAGTCGTTATGGGAGAAAAGATACCGGTACAGTTAAAGGATGTGCGTGATGTGAGTGAGTTTGTCAATATCCTGTCAGGGTTTGATGGGGATTTTGATCTTTATTGTGGAAGATATTGTGTAGATGCAAAGTCAATCCTGGGGATTATGACAATGGATCTGCGGAATCAGTTGTTTCTGACAGGCAACTGCGAGCCTTCTGACAGACGAAATCTGGTACGTGCGTTGAGAGCTCGAGCATTTGCATAGGACAAACGGGCAGATGTGTGTATCTGACATTATAAGATGCTGCTGAAAGGCAGATTTTCAGCAGATAAATCTAACCAAATAGGACAACAGCCTCCGGGAGCAGGAATGCTCTTTGGGGGCTGTTGCTTTTTTGGGTAATTTATTTTAAACTATAAAATAAAGAGATGGAAAACAAGGGGCGTATCAATAGAGAGAGAAAAATAGAATACAACGATAACAGGAGTCAAAAATGAAAAGATATGCAGGAGAAGAGGAAAAATTCAGACAACGGCATAAAGGAAAAGGAAGGAGACGTTTTTGCTCCTCAATACTGGCATTTGGTCTGACTGCTTTAATGACAGCAACGGCAGTTTTAGAACCGTTTTTTACGGACTTTGGGGGACAGGGTGCCCGGGCGGCAGAAGTACAGAGTGAGATATCCATCACTTCCTATATAATGCAGGGCAACACGGAGAAGAATATGCAGATTACCATTTGTACTGCAGAAGAACTGAGGATGTTCGCTCAATATGTCAATGAGGGAAACGTCACTGCAGGCAAAACCTTCTCCTTAAAAAACGATATTACCCTGAGTACACTTACTTATCAGTATGATTCACAGCAGCAGAGAACGGGAATTTACAGACAGGGCGAATGTATCGCAGCGGTAGATAGAAACGGAACGTGTTACCGGAATATGACAGATGATCAGCAGACAGAAGCAGAGGAGTGTCTGGATGAAGCAGAGATATGGCAGCCGATCGGTGATGAGGAACATCCGTTTCAGGGATGCTTTTTGATGAATGGACACGCGGTGTCCGGAATGACGGCCGTGGCGTCAGAACCTATTAAAGGATTGTTTGGAGTCATCGACAACGGCGGAATCGTCAGAAATGGACAGGTAAAGGATAGTCTTGTGACCGGAGGGACGGCGGCAGGAGCAATTGCCGGCATTAATAATGGTGCCGTGACAGAATGCCGCAGTGAAAATACGATTGTGATGAGTAACGGATGTGTGGGAGGTGTGATAGGCACCAATACCAGTCTTATATCGCAGGTGACCGCAGAAAATGTTATCGTAGAGGGAAAAAGCAGTACCATGATAACAGAGCGGGAGGACATGGAGCGTGTGAACGGAGCCGGCGGGATTGCCGGATTTCATTTATCCGGCACCATTAAGGACTGTACACTGAAGGGAACCTCCTGTATTGTAAACGGCGGAGGTGGAATATTTGGCTATATGGCCGGAGGCAGTGTAGAAGCCTGCAGCAATTACAGCAAGCTGGACAGTCTTGGTGCCAATATGGGCGGTATTGGTGGATTTATATTTTGTGGAACAATATTGTCCTGTACCAATTATGGGGACATTCATTATATCTATCAGTATGATGAGCATGTAAATCTGGGTGGTATTGTTGCGGGAAGCTTTTCGGGATCCTATAGAGATATTACGATCAACGGATGTATGAATCAGGGAGATGTCCTGCAGCAGGAACGGGAAGGCAGTAAAGAAGGAATCACCATGGACTCGGTAGGCGGCATTATTGGCCGCATGGGTGGAGGTATTCTCGGAAACTGCGGAAATGAAGGAAAAGTAGGAATCATTACTGATAAGGATGACAGTGAAGGGGCGAAGATTGGCGGTGCCCGTGGTATTCTGCAGGTGGGAGGCATCGCTGCCGGATGTGACGGGCCAAGCATGCTTCGAAACTGCTATAATACAGGAGATATCCTTGGGGATATTGCGTATACGGGTGGTATTGCCGGCCGTAAAAATTTCTTAGAGCTCAAAGCCTGTTATACGACAGGAAATATTTTTCAGAAGCTGGGAACAGGACAGATTACCGGATTTGTAGACAGTGGGGATATGATTGACTGCTATTATCTGGGAGAAAGCAATCTGACGGTATATTCTAAGGCATCGGATTTAGCCTTTGAGGTATCCAACTGCAGTGCTGTTTCTGCGGAAAATGTGGAAAATCATCTGGCGGACTGGCTGAATCAGTGTATTGCTTCCTATGAAACGGATTATTTTCAGAAGATATGTCCGCTGCGTAAGTGGTGTCAGGGAGAGGAGAAGCATCCGGTATTTTCTACAGAATATGTGACTCAGCCGACCGCAAGCCCGATACCGGAGGCGAGTGAAAAACCATCAGCCGATGGATCACTGGGGGAGGAAAGCGGGAAAACGGCTGTCAGTGAAACACCGTCTGCAGCCGGCACGCCGGTTCCGGAGGCAAAGACAGAGAAAGGTGCATCTGATGATCAGACAAAGAATGCAGATAATAAAGCATCCGAAAACAATATAAATAAACAGAAGCACTCTGATTTATTAAAGAAAACTTCATTATCATTGCTCGAATCCAATCGGATCGCGAAGGTTAAAAAACTGGTGATCAGTACCGTGAAGGACGGAGGTATCCAGATTACCTGGAAAGCTTCCGCACAAAATACCTGTTATGGGATTTACCGGCAGGATGGCAGGAAGGGAAATTACAAAAAGCTTACGGTTGTAACCGGGAAAACAAGCTGGTTGGATAAAAAGACACGGAAAGGGAAGAAATACCGGTATCAGATTTTTGCATGCCGGCAGGAGAATAATACCATGCTTCGCAGTGGTGTTACTGAAAGTAAGTGGATTGAGACCGCACATTATTCTGCCCCGAAGGTAACATATCAGACAGAATATACAGAGGGAAAAAGATATCTCAAGCTGACATTACGCCAGTACCATGGAGATCATATTGATATTGTATTGCGCAAAAACGGAAAAGAGCAGATCATTAAGCTTCATTCCATATCGAGATATCACGGTGTTTTTCGATTCAGTTATACCAGAACCGGTAATTTTATGTATTGCAAGGTTCGAACATGGGAAAATCATTCCGGTAAGAAACGATTTAGTGAATATACCAATATGAAAAAAATCAAGCTATAGAAGGGTGGAACGACCATTGATCACAGGCAAGATAAAACGCTGTATTCGCTGCATGCGTCCTTTGAAGGAGGGGGAGGTCTGTTCATTTTGCGGCTGTGATAACCGAAAGCTGCAGACACCACCATATTGTCTGCCTCCGGGAACCTGTCTGAATCACAGGTATTATACCGGACTGATACTGGGAGAGGGTGGCTTTGGCATCACATATATTGGCTGGGATCAGACATTGTCGATACCGGTAGCCATAAAAGAATATTATCCGAAGGGAATCATACGCAGAACGGCAGCAGACCGGTATGCACAGGGGGCATACTGCTATGATGATTCCTATGTACAGGGGGCATATCAGAAGGGACTAAATGCCTTTTTGCAGGAGGCCAAAAATCTGGCGCATTTCAATCAGCTGGATGGGGTTGCGGTTGTCAGAGATTATTTTACAGAAAATGATACAGCATATATTGTTATGGACTATATTGACGGTTGCAGCGTTGAAAAGTATATCAGGGACCGGGGAAGGATTTCTGTGGAACAGGTGATCCAAATGCTGCGGCCGGTGATGGATACCCTTCAGATCATGCACGAGAATCATATGATTCACCGGGATGTCAGCGGGGACAATCTGCTGGTCACCAAAAAGGGGATGGCAAAGCTGGTTGATTTTGGATCAGCCAGAAGGATGGCAGAGAGAGATCAGACGATCACTGTTATGTATAAGCGTGGATATGCACCGGAGGAGCAATACCGGGCAAAGGGAGAAATTGGTCCATGGACAGATATATACAGCATTTGTGTTGTTATGTATTATATGATATCCGGTATTATGCCGGAGGAGGCAACCCAGCGGCTGGTGGCAGACAAAACAGTGCCTCTGGCAAGGCTGGATGGCATAAATATTACGCAGAAGCAGAGTGATGCCATCGAAAAGGGGATGGCTGTGCTGGCGGAGGAACGGTTTGCCGATATGGGACAGCTTCTTCTGGCTCTGGATCAAAAGCCTATGACGGATGAGGAGCTTCAAGACTATATGATGCCCGAAGAACCGGAGAATGAGGAAGGACAGGAGAGGGAAAAAAGGGTAAACAGACCGGCGGAGACGGAGATTACGACGGAAATGGTATACCGGGAAATGGCTTCGGCAGATCATGATCACAAAAAGCAAAAACGAAAGAAAAAATTATCAATAGGGTTGGCAGCAGGGCTTGGTGTATTGATTTTGATGTTAATATGGGCAGGAGCTTTATATGCCAGCCATAGATTGCCTGGCAGAGGCCGCAATTTGACGGCAGCAGAAACAGCAGCACCGGAATCTGCACCGGCAGAAACCATGGAACCCCGGACAACGGCAACCACCGTGCCGGAGAAGGTGAAGGGGAAAATGCCGAAGCTAACCGGTCTTTCGGCGGCAAAAGCGCAAAAGAAATTAAAAAATGCCGGGTTCCATAAGGTCAGGCTTAAATATCAGGTGGTTTATACCGGAAAATCCGGGGTTGTTTTAAAGCAAAGCATTCCTGTGGATCAACAGGTAAAATATCAGAGACGGATCATTTTGACCATTAGCCGGAAGGCGAAGCCGGCGGCAACCGTCACACCGGCGCCGGAACAGGCGAGCAGCCGGGCGGGGCAGAATACCAATACAAAAGAAAGTCAGTCAGGCAGGTCATCAGATAAGAAAAACAATGCGAAGAAAAATGTAGTCGGTTCGCTGGATGCACTGTTGGATGAATAAGGAGAATGCAATGGATGAAAATTATGGATTTGACCGTTTTCTGTTGGAAAAATGGGGTTCGGCAAATGCAGGGGAGGATCAAAAGGAAAGAAGGACTGCCTGCCGGAAATTTCAAAAAGCATTGAAGGATAATGACGTGGCGGCAGCAGGGACGATCCGGGCCTGGTTTGGCTTGGGAAAAAGATCAGAACCAAACCGGGAAAAAATGGTACAGCTTGCTTTTGCACTGGGGCTGAGTCATCAGGAGCTGGACGAGTATTTGCAAAAGGGATTAAGAATGCCGGGAATACAGGTCAATGATTATCGGGAAATGATCTATTATTATGGGCTGGAGCATGGTCTGTCCATACAGGAATGTGATCAGATGATCCTTGTCTTTGAAAAGCACATGTGCCGGGCGTATGTTCCGGTGCAGGAAGCACATACTGTTAAGCTGTGGAGATACTATGAAACATGGCGTCAGAAGGACCCGGTGCACTTTTTAAAAGAAATGTGTACCCACGCGGAGATGTTCAAAGGATATTCCAAAACCACATTGGATCACTTTAACCGGTTAAAATCACAGCTTCTTCAGGATATACGCAGGAGCATCCGGAAAAATCTGCTAAACGATCTCAAGGAACTGGGATATATGGAGGAGGTTGCCCCTTATACATTAGAAAACTCCGGAGAAAAAGAAGAAATTCATCGATTCCTGAAAAATATCAGCAGGCGTGTTGAGGTGAAAAACAACCCGGAAATGCAGGCACTGATCCAATCGGTACGGCGGGACTGCAGTGTGGTTTACTCCGGGCATGAACGGAACCGTGACCTTTTGCGGGAATTGTATTCTCCGGCAATGAGTGGACAGGATGGTAAAAGTATCCGGTATAAAAAGAGAACGGACGCGCAAAAATCATATGGATTATCCTATATGACAGAACGTCATATCTCGGATCTGGTGGGCATTTCCATTCAAAAGGAGAGAGAAATACGACTGGCACAGGTGATTGCAAGCCTGGAGGGAGAAGATACGGACAGCGCATGTCCCGGATGGATCTGCCGGTTAATGAAGCAGGAGCTGCCGGAAAAGTCCTCAAAACAGGAGTGGCAGGAAATCACCACAGGACAGGCAAAGAAGCTTCTGACCAAAATGCACCGGAAGCAGAAAAGCCGGTGTCTGCTGATCCAGAGAGATGATCTTCTACCGCTGCTGATGGAGGTGGCAAGGCGTAAATATCATCAGGATAAGGAGAAAACAGGAGAAAAAGAAAACCCGCAGGATGCACAGAAATATTTCTGCACAATGGCAAATACCATTCTCGGTGAGTGCAGCATGGCACCTCTGGATGAAAGATATGCTCTGGATAAAAAGCTGCTGGACAGTTTTTGGGAGGAAGAAATGGACAGCTTTGCAGATCTTTTGGAAGAGGAAGATCAGGCATTATAAAAATATCAGTCAAACAGGCGTTAGAGATGTTGGAATAATCTCTAACGCTTATTTTTTGTCAAAAAATAAAAGAAAATAGGACAACAGCATGGGAAAATAAGAGCAGGATGACAAATGGTGTCGTATTAAAAGCGTATGATATAGATATGAAATACGAAATTTGTACAGGAGAACAATAACAGACCATGAAAAACAAGCATTCCAAAAATTCACGCACGCTGAGCATTTATATTCGATTATGTGCAGGAAAACTCATTAACAAAGCAGAGGAGGCCAATCGTTTCGGTGTAGACGAGCGGTCTATACAACGTGACATTGATGACATCAGAGCTTTTCTGGAGGATCAAAAGACAGAGCGGAGCACGGAAAGCCGGGAAATCATATATGACCGGGTACATAAAGGCTTTACTATGACCGGTACGGATGGATCTGCGATGACAAACAGTGAAATTCTGGCCGTCAGTAAAATTCTTCTGGAGAGCCGTGCATTCAGCAAAAAGGAAATGGATTCCCTGCTTAGCAAGCTGGTAGAGGGATGTGTTCCGCTTCGCAATATGAAGCTGGTATCCGATCTTATTGCAAATGAAAAATATCATTATGTGGAGCTGACTCATCCGTCATATGACAGAGACAGCCTTTGGAATCTGGGAGTTGCGATACGCAATCATAATCTATTGGAGATCAGCTATCACAAAGGGGATACGGCGGACGGATGTGTCAAGCGGATGATCGAGCCGGTCGGAATTGTATTTTCTGAGTATTATTTCTATCTAAATGCGTTTCTGGTGGAGAAAGACGCCAAGGGTAAATACGCACACAAATATAGTTATCCTGCAGTATTCCGGGTGGACCGGATCGTTAAGCTCCGGGAAACAAACGAGAAATTTAAGGTGCCGTATAATGGGAGATTTGAGGAGGGAGAGTTTCGCAAACGGGTTCAGTTCATGTATAGTGGAGAACTGATGCGGGTGAAGTTTCGTTTTTATGGCGGGAGTGCGGAGGCAGCGCTGGACAGGCTGCCTACCGCAAAAATTGTGTCAAAGCAGCCGGATTGGTATGAAATCGAGGCAGAAGTCTTTGGCAAGGGAATTATTATGTGGCTTTTGAGCCAGGGGGAGAGAGTAGAGGTTTTAAGTCCGGATTGGTTTCGGGAGGAAATGAAAGGGAAGCTGGAGAAAATGGTGGAAAGATATCAATAGAAATGACGCAAAATGACATATTTTGTCATTCTATGTTTGTATAATGGAGTTTATAATAACGAAATAGATTTCGTAGAAAGGTACACAAGGGGGGATTCCTATGATGTCAGTAAACGTAAAACAGTGCCATAAATGTGCATTTTGCAAGCACTGGTATGATCCGACAAACAGTCATATTCAACCAAAGTCACCGAGGATCAATCTGTGGCAGTATGACCATAGGGCGACAAGCTACTGTGATGTAAAAAGGGTTGATATCAAGGCAGATCTGTTCTGTTCCAAGTATGAGTGCAAGCTGTGAGCCAATATAAGAAACGAGTTTCATCGTTGTTATAGGAGGAGGGATTTGTATGAGACATCATCATTCTGTAGTAAGACCATTGTTTTGTCCGTATTGTCATAAACCGTATTGCGTGGATTTCTTTGGGAGATGTGTGCATTGTAAGAGGATTATGCCGGTGTTTTAGATGTGATATGCAGGTAAGGATTCAATAACCAATCATATCAGGGATGTGATGCAGAATATAAAGGGGATAACGATGAAACAGAAAGCGATGGAACAAGAAATGATGGAACAGGAACAGAAAGAGAATCTGTTACGATTATTGGATGATCAGGACGTTAAAGATAAAATCATTGAGCTATGTCATAAAAAAGAATCGGCGGATGAGAATCGCTTTTTCAAAGAAGAAAATGCATCATTGACAAAGAAACTCCGGGAAACAAAAGAAAATGCGAAACAGGAGATTGCGTCTTTAAAGAATAATATAAAGAAGCTGGAAGAGGAAAAGAGCAAAACTCAAAAAAAGATGGAGGACTTAAAGAAAGCACTGAAGTCATATGAAGATAATATAACAATGTATGAAACTTACCATAGATTGTCGTTAAAAACAAGGACAGCATTATCTTCTGTAATCAACACGAAAACCCCCATCGTGTTTATAGCGAGCTGCTCTGATCCGGATCATTTGAAAAGTGTTTGGAATTATACAAAAACATTATTGTGGGATGACAATAGTGAAAATGAAATAGATCTTTTGAAAAAAACGATCACTTATATGATGGAGATAATCAATTCCGTGGGGGCGGTTCCGTTATATGAGCCGATTGTTTCAGAGCCGGGAAGAAAATATAAGGATGAGAGTCATTGTAAAGGTCCCGGAAGTAAATCGGCGGGAACAATTCAACAGGTGCTGCTGGAAGGATACCGGCAAATCAATACGGGAAACGTTATTTGTAAATCAGTTGTGATTGTATAGAGTGACAAAAGAGATAGATGGAGGCAACGAGTTATGGGAGAAACGAAGCAGGTTCAAAAAGCACTGATTGAGAAAACACAGGTGGAATTATATAAGAAAGAGATTTTATACCACAAATTTCGGATGGAGATTCATAACAAATACAGCGAGTGGAAAGAGAGAATATTCGAAAAAGAATGGATTCGTTGCTTAAAGAGTAACGGATTGTGGTTTTATAATGCCCAAACTGAGCTTTTGATACCGGTTTTGCCAAGGTATAATACTGAGCATGAATCATATGGGGGGCTTCGTTGCTGCAACATTAGCGAAGAAGAAGCGGTATTGATGTTTGGAAATGAAAAAAGGATTCCTAAAGAGATTAGAAAGGGCATAGAAAGTACATCTCCAAATTATACATATGTTAATAATCGTTTAATGAATGCTGAGAATCGTTTTACAATAAGGTTATCGGATGCATATTCTAGTGGAAATCAAGATATTTATATCCCCTTTTGTTCTGTTGCTGTAGAAGAGTTTCAAAAGAGTGTCGAGGATGGAAGCTTTGAGATATCCGGTGAGAAAACCTTCACAGAGCTTCTTGGCGAATTCCGAAAGCTGGGCATTCATTCTGCATTGGAAATACAGGATGATGTGGTGATTGATCAATGGATCGATAAGTTGTCCATTGACAGGGAAGGGATTAAAAAAGAAATTGAAGCCAGATTTGAAGATAAGATTATACTTTCTAAGGATGAGGAGGATAGTTTTATTGAAAATCTCCTGAATTGTGATTATTTTCGTGCTGACCTGGAGCCCTATGACAGAAAATGCCTGGATGACGTGAATGCCGGTCATTGGGAGCTGTGGTTTGACGAAGATCCGGAAGAAAAGGATGGGGAGAAGATTATTGGACTGACTGATTCTTTGACGGCGCGCAACCCGGTTTGTGATGTGTGCAAAAACGGGTTAATTGGCATTGATTTTGGTACAAAAAGCACGATTGTATCCATGCAGGACGGAAAAGAAAAAATCAGCTTACTGCGTATTGGAATTGGACAGTTAAATGAGGATGTGGAAACATTTCATTATGAAAATCCTACGGTCATGGAATTTATAGATTTAGATAAATTTATAGATGATTACAGCAGCAGGAAAGGAAGACCTCATACATCCATACAGGATATTACAGTTTCTCACAAGGCTTCCAATAATATGAATGAATGTGGAAATACAGACTTTTTTTATTCATATTTTTATGATATTAAGCAGTGGTGCGGGGATTCGGATTACAATGTAAAGATCAGAGACCAGCGGGGCCACGAATACTTGCTTGGTTCGTTTGTAGATCTCAAAGAGGATGAATTAAATCCGTTGGAGTTGTATGCATATTATCTGGGACTTTATATTAACAACATGCGCAACAAAATATTTATTGATTATGTAGTGTCATTTCCGGTCAATTATGAAAAATCAGTAAAGGAAAAAATAGTAGAGAGTTTTAAAAAAGGATTGATGAAATCTCTTCCGGAAGCTGTTTTGGATAATGAAGACATAATGAGTAAATTTCGTGTCAGACAAGGTGTCAGTGAGCCGGCTGCCTATGCAATTACCGCATTGAAAGAATATGGTTTTGATCCGGAGGAAGACGAAAAAATACTGTATTCTGTTTTTGATTTTGGAGGAGGAACGACAGACTTTGATTTTGGATTGATACGATGTGCGGATGAGGATTGCAGAGAAGAAGAAAGATACGATTATGTAATTGAGCAGTTTGGTTCGGAGGGAGATCGGTATTTAGGCGGAGAAAATCTGTTAGCTTTGCTTGCATATGAAGTGTTTAAGGCAAATGCTTCCAAATTAAAGGCAAATGAAAGTTCTGCAGGATTTTCCTTTACGAAACCAAAGGAATGTGATCCTTTTCCGGGAAGCGAAATGCTGATTGCAGATTCGCAGGAGGCGAGAAGAAACACCAAGGAAATGATAGAAAAGCTTCGGCCGTTTTGGGAAGGAATTATTGCCACGGAAGAGGAAACTGATACCGAAGAAGATATATTAGCTGAAGCCGATGAGGTTGAGTCCGAAGATTCTTTCGATGAGGATGAAGAGGAAGAAAATGCTGCTGCGACAGAAGAGAGTAATGATGATGTGCCGCAGGATTCAGAGACCGATACAACATATGACGGATATCGTTTCAGTGGTGGTTTAGAGATTATAAGAGACCAAAAAATTACTCTTGACCTATATGACAAAAATGGCGAGAAGCAGCCGGCGCAAACATTGGATATTAAGTCAGTGAATGATGGTATTGACGTTCCTTTGATTGATATATTAGAAAAACGTATCAAAAAAGGAGTAGAGAACTTTATTAGCTCTGTAGAGGCATCTTTGGAGAGAAAGGGATTACAGGAAGAAAAGAAAATGAACGTATTTTTTGCCGGTAATTCCAGCAAATCTCCAATCCTGAAAAAAGTATTTGAAGAAGTTCTGGAGGAAAAGAAACAACAGGAATCAAGTGGGATAAAGAATAAGGAGTTTGAATTGTATCCGCCGCTTGGAACCCTGGAAGCAATAGAAATACAAAAAGCTCGTGGAATCAAAATTGATGAAAAAGATATTGAGATGCCTACAGGAAAAACAGGTGTAGCCTATGGCTTAATACTTGGACGAGATAGTGGAACGGAATTTAAAGTAATCCCGGAGACGGACCCGGCAAGCCAGACTAAGTTTAAATACAACATTGGCAGAAGAGGGAAAAAGGGCAAATTTAAAGTAATGATCGATCGAAATACGATCGGCTACAACGAATGGGTTCGATTTATTAATGCGGGAGAGCCGGATTTCGAGATATATTATACCTCCTTACCGGATGCAAGGAATATGTGTGTGGGGGATGACGGAGTGAAACTTATTAAATGTCAGATCGATAATATTGATATTGATCAGGACGTATTTATCAGAGTGATTGCTCCGGATCAGTTAGAATATGTTGTTTCCGATGAAGAACATATCAAGGAAATCGGCGATAAGAAAATTACGGGAATTATTTTAGAAGAGTAAAAGTGACGGAGGAGATATGATATATGACACATGAAGAGGCTTTTCATATACTTGGTCTGGAGTGGAGCGATAAGCTGACCGAGGAGGATATAAAAAGGGCATATAGAAATAAGGTCAAGCAGGATCATCCCGATCAAGGCGGAAATGAGACAGAACTTCAAAAAGACAAGGAAGCATATGAATTCCTTAAAAGTAATGGAATAAAACCTCAAAATGGACCGGATATAACGAATCGTTCATCAACGATGGATGAAAATAATATATGCTTGAAGTGTCACGGGACAGGAGAGGTGAATAAAAAAGAAACATATCGGGGCCGGACAAAATTAGTGAAAATAAAGTGTCCAAGATGTCGTGGAAAAGGGTATTTAAATATATAACGATATATTGATAAGGAGGAAAAACTTTGGGTGAGCAGTATTTGAATTCAAAATGTAAATTTCAATGTCCATACAGTGCAAGTTTAATTTTAACACCACAAAATATTCCTCCGGTTGCGGTAAAAAATACCAGAGGAAAAATGCTGACAACAGGAACAAAATTATCGGTATCCGTACCGGGAGGGATCTGTGGAAGTCCTATGGCACCTAAAAATCCTCCCAGTCCCTGTGTGTATGTGCAGAGTCCTGTTTGGAATAATATGTCAAAAGATATAAAAATACACGGAAAAATGGCATTAACGGAAAGATCGTGTACAACCTGTATGAGCTTTGGCGGAAAGATATCTCCGGTGCGTCCTCTGGCAATATCGGTAAAAAGAGGGGCGGTTTCTGTAAGAAAGGATCATTCCAAAGGTAATGCTCCAACCGCTGAAAATGATGTACAAAATAAAGAGGCGATAAAGGAGAAAAAACAGGAGAATATCAGTCAAGATCGCCCAAAAGAAGCAGTAATAGGCACAATGGAATACCCAGAAGAGGAGTGTAATGAAAAGATCGATTTTCAAAAAGAAATTAACAATCTGTATTGTCCGTTCAATGCAGAAAGTGAAAAATGCAGAAATTGTGACTATGTGAAAACCCCTTCCGAGCACATGCTAAATTGGGAGACAGATTCCAGAGGGCAGAAGATGATATCAACAAAGCAACCGTCTGTTATTTTGAGAAATAACTACAGAATGTGTTTTCCTCAGGCAGAAGAAAAGGAAGAGCTTGAAATAAAAAGATATGATCTGGCAGCAGTGGCAGCGCATCATATGGTCCCCGTTAAGGATATGCTGCGGAAACAATCGGGAGAACGATATTCCAGCATAGACTTCTGGGTAAAACTTGCCAACTATTATGAATATGACATTAATGAGGCATTAAATTGCTGCCTGCTTCCGTCTGCCAGGAGAGATGTACATATAGGAAATTATTCTACGGATCATGAAAAAGAACAGATTAAGTTTCAGATTATGGAGACTCTCGGAAAACAATGGCATGGAGGAAAAGGGCATGAATATAATCATTATGATTACTCTCATGTAGTCAGAAATCTTAGAAATTATGTTGAGCAACTGAGAAAAGATATATTGAATAAATTTGGTTTGCAGAGCAGAGATGTTTGCAGGGCAGATCATTATGAGGAGGGCCGGGAGCAGTTTGAAAAACGTATGCATAGATTGCTGGTCAATATCAAGGACAAGCTGGACGGTTTTCGAAATGATCCGAAAGACAGCACTCCCTATTATGTCTCTGAAATTGCGATGCGTTATGCCTATGGAATAGAAGGAAGCGCAAAAGCAATTTTGTTTCGAAGGATTGCAGATACAAAGATCAGGGTGATGCGTATTCTTTTTCGAAAAGAAAGAGAACAGTCGTTGGAAATAGCGTGGGGAGGAGAAATGCTCTTAGATCAGCAAAATGACAATACAGACAGATTGTTTATGGAATTTTGCAAAGGGAGCAATATAGCGATATTAGATGAGAGAAACGGAAACATCCAGCTTCCCATAAATTTTAAATATGTATTTCCCGAAGCGGGAGAAAAGTGGCGGGGGGATGAAAAGGAAGGCATTGAATTGTTGAAGCAGAATAAAGAAGAAATAGAAAAGTTTTTGCTTGCAATACAGTGGGGCAATATGGAATAAGAAAGGAGAAGGGATTATATGGCAGAGTATTACATACTTGATGCAGAGCAATGTGATGATTGGATATCTTTTTCTGTTCCGGAGAGTTGGAACAGGGGATGTCTGACTTCTGAATTTCAATATATCCCGGCAGGAACAGAAAGACTGGAAGTAACTGCGGGCACGGAATTATATGATTTTTCGCTGGTAAACGAGTTTATTCCGGTCATATCCAAAAGGATGAAAGAGATATTTGAGAAGCTTGGAGTCGACAATTTATATTATAAAAAAATACTTTTGGATTATTATGGGCAGGAAGAAGAGTATTGGCTGGCGTTGCCGCCAAGAATAAAATGTGTTGATCCGGACTGTGCGGATGATGATTTTGAAGCGTTTGATGATATCCACGATGCCAGGATTTTGGATGACAGAGTTGGAAATTATCAGATGTTTAAATTGTCCGGAGTGGGAAATCAGGAGATTGTGATCAGCAAAAATTTAAAGCAACAATTGGAAGAGTGCATATCTGAGGAAAATCTCAGAGGAATGTATATTTATCAATTATAAAAGAGGAGGGCACGATATGTCAGTGATTGCAAATGATAATTATAAGGAATATTTTGGTCAGACCAGCAAAGCGGTACTGTTTGAAACGTTTTCGGAATATGATCAGGATGGAAATCCGCGGGAGGGCTTAGATAGTCTTTTGAAGGATTTTGACAAAGATAAGGATCGCTTTGAAACCAGGCTGGATGAAGAATTTACGGTCAGATCATTTCGGGAGTTTGTAGAGAAATTTGCCCCATATTTATATCCGGTTGAAAAGAGTACAGCGGGAGATGCGCAGTCTAAGATCAATGTGGATTACACCATTGAGAGACCGGATGGCTGGGACCCGGATAAGATGCCGCAGCCGTTGGAAGAAAACGTTTTTTATAAAGCAGTGATGCGAATGTACAATGAAAGAAAACAAAACGGAAAACCGAACCGTTATTTTGATCAGTCAGAATTTGAGGCAATGTTAGGTGCTGAAAAACAGATGGAAAATTATAAAAGGATACGGGTTGATCTGAAAATTGCACAGAATAAATACCAGGAATTAATGGCAATAGATGCCCCGAATGATCAAATTAACGAGCAGGTAGAAAATATTAATGATTGTATGGATCATTTGAAAGAAGGTGTTTCTTCGGGATTTCATGCCATTCTTCCCCTTCTTTTGGCAGACAGTGACAAAAAGTATTTAGAATTAAAAAAAGGAATAGAACAAAATGATAGTGGGGATCAATCTGTTCCGTTTATACCGGAGAGAATCCAGGCAACCTTTGATGAGAACGGAAATCTTAAATGTGAGCCTATTGAAGTAAATACGCAGGAGGAAGAAGTACTGCGTATTGAGCAAAAGGATACAGAAGAACAAATTGAGGACATGATCAGGGAGGCCTACAAAGACGGTGCTCCAGAGGCACTCCAAAACAACAAATATGTGGAGAATGCTCTTGTTGAGATCATGACAGGCGGAAATCAATTGATTTCTCTTCAGGATGAGCAAAAAAGACAGGAAAAGCTGGAGGAGATGATTCGACAGAGAGAAGAACGTCAGCAGACCTATAGAAGCATGTTGGAGAATATGATGGATGCTTTGGCGCCGGTTGTGGAAAAGTTTTTGGGAGTATGTGCTTTTTTTGATAATGCAACCGTAGACGGAGAGTTGGAGTCGGAGCTGGTCGTTACAAATTGTACAGTAGAAAAATTAATCGAAACAGATGAAATGAAGAAAGGATTAGAAAACTTTTTAGGACAGAATCATCGAAAGAAAAAGATATGGTTTGGTATATTGCCGGCTGTGGCTATGGGAGATGAGAAAAGAACATCGGGAAAGGTTGAAAAGAGGCTTAGTTTAGGGGAGAGAAGGGAGAAAAAGGAAGAAAAAAATACCGATTTGACATCTGCTTCCCAGGCTAAGATATTGTTGGATATTTGCCAGAAGGCGAAGGTAGTCACTATTTTTAATTACAAGGCGACAGAGGAAACTTCATTTACAGGATTAACAATAGAGAGATTCCGGAAAATGAAAGATCTGATCCAGTTTCCGAATGAGGGAAAATATGCAGTATGTGCATTTCCGAATTTCACAATTTGTAAAAAACACGAGTACATATTAAACGAGGAATTCGTTGATCTGTTTGATGAGGATAAAGTTAAAGTTGGTTTTCCGGCAATGTATGTGGAGGCGGCGTATGTCGCAGCAGGAATGATTGTTGGATCGCAGCAGCCGAATGTATTAAAAAAGAAGAAAATAATCATTGATCCGAAAAATACATGCGTTCGTGTTAATTTTGAGGAAAGCCGGGTGCAAAAGAAGTATTTATCAACCATGTCTGTGGAAAGCAGCCGGCCAATGGATGATAATCTGCAAAGAGAAATTATGGAAGAAAGATTTGGCTTTTTCTTTAATGACAGTGGCATTAATGATAGTGAGACGGGGGCAGACATACCGAGAGTGTTTGTGGAAAATGCAAGGACAATGTACAAAAAGGATGAAAAGTATCGGGAAGTTTATAGAACATTGTTTGGCGAATTTATGGATCTCTGTGTTAAAGAGCAGAGTGGTCCTTATGCAGACACGGGCAGAGTAAACCATTTTTATGAGGAAGATATAGAAAAATGGAAAACAAAATGTCAGGAGGTGGGAAGCAAAGAGATAGTGAACTTACTCTTGAATGAATACGAAGATATTATTCTGGCTTCTGATTTTAGTGGCTATACAATAACATTTCGTGAAGGTCAGGAGAAAGTTGAGTTTGAGACACAAGAGGCATAAAGAAGTCAAACAATTATAATTATAGGAGGACAAGAAGATGGCAAAGGACGTAACAAAAGTAATTATTTCATGTGCAGGACAGGATGATATTGTACTGGAGCATAGTGATTTGAAACTAGAAGTTGAATTTGTGGTTGACACAGTTCAGACTAAGGTGAAGGACAGGAAAAATGACATTGTTAATGAAATAACCATAAGAGGATTTATTACGCCGGCTACGACGGCAGAAGTAAAGAAGCTGGCAGAATGGTCATTATCCAATGATTATAAACAGCAGTATAGAAAAGTAGATATTGCTTATGCGGCCAACAGCTCCAATAAAATGGTTCGGGAATTTAAACTGACAAAAGCATTTTGTGTTGATTACAAAGAAATTTATCCGAGTGAGATTTCTCAACGTGATTCATCATCTGCGCGGGAACCATATTTTGAAATTTTATTATCACAGAAGGCGGACAGTTTAGAGGATATTTCAGTGATAGCCGGCTCTCCGGAATAAAGAGATATGAATATGTTTCGTATGCGGGGCTGAATCATCAGCCTCGTATACGGATTTATATCTTTTGGAAATAGAGAAAGGGAAGAATATGAAAATAACAGGATTTGATAAAATAATAGAGATATCTTCTTTTTGTATGAATGCCGGAATCAATGCTCATACAGTATGTAAATTCAGAGCACTCCTGCGATCAGATGCAGACGATTATTCATATATGGTTGGAAAAAGCTGTGAAGTGCAGGACCGGAGGATTCTTTTAAAAGGAATGATAACAGGACTTCAATTTACAGAAACATATAATGGTAATTGGATTGATGTTGAAATTATGTCATATTCTGTTTTGGCAGATCGGGAAAAGTATATGTGTGTATTTCAGGATACACATAAATCACCGGAAGACATCTGCAAATCATTACAAAAAGGTGAGAATGCAGGAATTTGTATAAAGCATACGGATGATTCTATTATCCATAATACAATGGAGAGACCGCTTATACAAAATAATGAGACAAATTTTTCGTTTATAAAGCGTCTGGCTGCGTTGAATGGAGCCGGAATTGTTGTTGATAATATGGAAAAGAATTGTGAAGTCCGGATGATCAATCATCATACAGATAAATGTGAAAAAGTTGACAATGACCAGATCATTATAAGGCAGAAGAAATATTTTGAACACGAGAAGCAGATTGTCTTTCAGATAGATTTAAATTCCAAAGAAATCTATCAAATCGGACAACGCGTATTGATAGAAGGAGAAGAATATTATATTTTGTCCTACAGGATTATTTTGCAAAATGCCGTGTACTATTGTGAATATACCGCAACAAATGTATTTTTACCGGAAAAATATATAGAAAGCAACAGTTGTATATTGCTTCAGGGTAAAGTGGTTGATAATAAAGATCCCGAACATAAGGGACGCATACAGGTTGATTTCAATGACAAAGCAAGAGTCAGGGATCCTATGAGTGAAAACAGAGTATGGATTGATGTTTCAACCTTGTATGATTCGGAAGATACAGGGATTTTATTTATACCGGATAATAATGATATCGTAGATGTTATTTGGAACGGAAGCGGATTTTTAGTGATGGGTGTCAGGAGAAATAAAACATTAGCGGGCATATATCAGGATGTAGATAAAAAATATATCGGCATAGCTTCTGACCGCTATATGGTATTTGATGCGGATCAGATCAAAATACAATCGGGAAAATCCAATATCACAATGAAAGACCGGTCTATTTTATTGGAAACGGATGGCAGCTCATATTTGATGGAAGAAGGAATTCAAGAAAAGACCGAGGGAGAGATGTCGCTAAGCGTAGGAAAGAATATGGCTATTGCTGCGAAGGGATCATTTAGTCTAAAAGGATCGAAAGTTGACGGAAAAGCAGAATCGGGAGATGTGTCTTTAAAGGGAAAAAATATACTGTTAAATTAGTAGAAAGGTGCTCGGATATGAAAAGTAATGGCTTTGAAGAATTAAAAGATAAAATTGATAACTTGGATGGGATATCTGAAGAAAGAAAAGATATATTAAGACATCTGGTGAATGCAAACCAAAAATATATGCAGGATTGGATCGAGGAAGCCCAAAAAGAAATAACGAGTCAAAGACAGCTGAAAAAATATATGCCGGAAGTATGTGTTGCATTTGTTCCTGCAAATGCTGTCGAAAGATTGAAAAGGGAGTTCGAATTAAATCCAATCCTCAATGAGAATCCGGACAAGATCAAAAAAGGATGGGAAAAACAGAATATTGAAAATAAGAAAAGCAAAGGACAGGTTTTAATCGGTCATTTCTTTTTTACATGCACATATAAAGATTTTTTACAGTATATAGATCCGAAGAAAATGTATGAGGCTTGTGTTACCGACATTAACAATAAAAAAGCAAAAGTAGAGTATTTCTTGAAATTTGACCGGTCAATGATTCAGGAAGAAGAGAAGTTATATATGTGTAAAAAGGCATATGAATTGGAAGGACCGGTAATATTTTCGCCATATGCCAGAAGATATGTGGCTGCTTATGTAAATGTAGACGAAATCAGACAAAAAGAATTAGATGATATTATAGATGTAGATCTGCAATTAGAAAAAAATAATCTGGATAATGTTGTCAAAGAAGATTGCCAATTATTATGGAATGTGGAGATGATATCAAAGGTCAACGATCGGCCGGTTCTCGAATCGGAAGGAAAAGAGACAAAGGAATATCAAACAATGGCGGGAAGACAAATACACAAGAGATACGATATTTCCGGGGTAGAGGAAAATGAATATATATTGACCAACAGGATGATAACACTTGGAAATCTAAGAATAAAGGATATACCCTTTGAGATAAAAAGGATAGAGAATGAAGAAAAAAAGGGCGTCAGATTTGATTATATGTATCCACAGGATGAGTTCGAATTATGGGGAATTAAAATAAACTCCTTGCCAATGGATCAGTTTGATCAGTTTAAGGAGATGGTGGAAAAGGCCGGCGGAGAATATTTTTGTGATCATTATGATAAGACAGGAGAATTACATACCAATATCAGGACAATGGGACAGGCATGGTATGAATTAAATAAATTTGGGCAGGATATGGGGATTTTTATAGAGGATATCAGAACAAGTCGTCCCAATGATGAAATGAATTATACAGAGGTTATAAGTTATCCAAAAGATTATAGAGCAGAGGGGTTTTTTGGAAAATGTGCCTATACGTTGTATGTGTGTTATAAAAACGAAGATTATACAAATTTTGTTGATGACTATATCAATTATGTATTAATGAATATGCAAAAAATGTATCCTCAGATTGCATGGAAAGGACTATATCATTGAGTTATATATGGGAGAACTATAATGTTGAGAAGGAGTATAAAATGGCGGAAAAGGTTTTTTCGCCATATATAGAAGTATTGAATGGATTTGAAAAAGTAGTAGAAGTAAATTGGAGAATCCGTTTTATCAATTTCTTTAATAAATTATATCAATATCAGGGGAAAGAAAATTATGAAAAAGAAATAGACATTATATTTCATATCTTAGCCATCATTGATGATTACTCCGGTATAACCGCTACAGAGCTTAAAAATTACATATTGGAGGATGAGGTGACACATGGCTGTTACGGGGAAAAAGCCCGGGCATTATATGTACAGGTAAATAACCAAAAGCCGGAAGATGGTTTTTGCATATTAAAGTATCTGCAATTGGCAATCGAATCAAAACAGCAAAATAATCTGTTTTTCGTGGCACTGGCCGAATTGTTTTCGGTATCTCGGATTCATACAACAAATGTGAATCATGTTGTCGTTTTTATTGCAGAAGAAAAAAGCGATTTTAATGAAAAAAAGCTGGAATTGTTAAAAGAACTTTTGCTGGACTTTTGGGTTGATATAGAGGTGGTCTGGAGAGAACCATATGGAGTGGTAGGTGATGGTGAGACCATGAAGATAAATCATATAACAGTATACTAGGAGGCAAATAAAATGGAAAGAGAGCTTGGAATTGACTTTGGTACAACGACATCTGAGGTAAGTTACGTGGACAAAAACGGGTATTCCCAGACGCTTATGCTGCAAAACAGCAAATATGCCATTCCTACAGCATTATATTACAATCAGGAGAAGGAGTATGTGATCGGCTATGACGCAGTAAAAAAGGGCAAAAAGAATCCAGGGGCGTTAGTGAGAAATTTCAAATTAGATCTGACTCAGAATGTGAAGTTACATATCGAACCGGAAACAGGAGATCCCTTTGATGTAAAACCGGTAAAAGCAATGAGAGACTTTTTTTATAAGCTGGGAGAACTGGCGGGAGAAAAACTGGCCAGTGAAGAAAAGGATGCAGGAGCGGTCATTGGAAAGGTGGTTTTGACAGTTCCGGCCCAGTTTGACCCCAAGGAAAAAAAGCTAATAAAGAAGGCGGCAGAAAAAGCAGGATTTAATGGGGTTCGGCTGGCTGCGGAACCTACGGCGGCAGCGGTGGCAGAGCAGGAGGAAGAAGGAGGGGATGACAGAAATATCCTTGTATATGATCTGGGCGGAGGAACTTTCGATGTATCCATTATAAAAAAAGAAGGTTCTGTATATAAAGAGGTTGCAACAGATGGAATACGTGACCTGGGTGGTAATAATTTGACAGATTGTCTGGCGGAATGGTTATGGAATAAATGCCGGAAAAAGTCGGGCTGCGAAGATTTGCCGGATTATCAGAAGAAGGATGCAGATGCATATAAAAAAGAGTTATATGATGAAGAAGAAGCCGGCTTATCTTATGAAAGATATTTAAAAAACAGAAATGAAGTGTATTACATGGCAAATATGTTAAAGGAGGAGCTAAGTGATACGGAGAAGTCGGAAATAAAGGAATATGTTGATTTTTATGTAGATGATGAGGTGGAGGAGATCGAGGTAACATTAACCAGAGAAAAGCTGGAAGAAAAAATTGGAAGATCCATTCAAAGAACCGTTGATAAAGCATATGAAGTATGGAAAAGAGCGAATGAAGAACATAAAATTCAAAATCTGGATCGAATCGTACTGGCAGGCGGAAGTTCCCAGATTCCTATGATAGAAGCGAAATTAAAAGAGTATCCGGAGTTTCAGAATATAGTATATCCCGCATCTGCACCAACAACATTAATATCCCGCGGGGCAGCTCTTTTAGCATACAAAGAACTTCATGTTGAGGAAAAAACAAGATTTGAGATAGGTACGAAAGTAACAGAGGGAGCACATCCAAACAAGTTTTATAAATTGATCGATGTGGATGTCCCTTTACCATGTCACTCGGAGCCGCAGGAGATTTATCTGGAAAAAGAAAATCAGGATTGTCTGAGTGTAGAGTATTACGAGAAGGATGTGAAGTCATATCCAAATGTTAATAATGTTTACCGGGAGGGAATGCATTTTGTCGATGAGATTACTCTGGAAGACATATCTTATGAACCGGGGAACCGTTATTTTATTGTATTTCATATAGAGGAGGATGGAACACCCCGTATTGAAATAATAATAAAAGATAAAAACGGAGAGGAAAAAAGCTTTGATTATGAGGTGAAGGAGGAAAAAAATCTCGAATGAGCAGTAAATTATTGGAAGAGTTAAAACGGAGATATGATCCGTTTATTGTAAAAAATTATCTTATAAAGAAATATGCTGCTTCAGGCAACGGACAAGCGGATGAAAAGGATGTTGTTATCGGAGAAACGCCGGATGAGATACAAAGATATCTTTCAATGATTTTAGAAAAATCGCAGAAATTGTCGGAGTTTCTTCAAGAGAAGGACAATGACAAAAAGATAAAATCAATAGAAAGAAATTATGAGAGGGTTGAAAAATTTCAAGAAAAAATAAAGAAAATACAAAACTCCGTAACCGAAAAGAGTTGTTCAGAAGAAATTGCTCGAAAGGTTCGTGAAGTCTTAAACAGAACATTGATGAAAAGTAAAAAAAGAGATATTGCGGGATGGGAAGAAACTCTGGAAAATTATTATAAATCCATTGGTGTATATTTTCTGGACATAAAATGCGGCGACAAATTGACAGATATGGATAAGTATATATCGGAGGAGTCGGACTATCAGGAGGTGGAGAATGAACAGGAAGACAATGTGGTACTGGAGATTAATATGAAGCCATATTATTTGTTGTACAAAAAACAGGGAAAGCCTGAAAGAAGTATTAATGAAGGAACATTTCTGATGGGATTGTATAAAAAATAACAGGATCAAGAGGTGTATCTTTTAATGGAAAGGAGAATGAAATATGTTTTTTATTTGGAGACGTGAAGAAATAGAACAATTACTTTGTGAGAAAAAAGAGGAATTAATCGGTTATTGGGAAAATCAAAAAGAAAAAGTATTATTGAGGTCATCATTTGAAGAAACATCTAAAAGATGGGAAGAAAACTGGAATACTTACTATCAGAAAATTCTGGAAAATTTTAAGCGTATCGATAGTTTATCAGAGACAATTACGACGGATACTGCCCATAAAGAGAAATTGAATGATAATTTAACCAAAATCCAGGAACTCATCAATAATTTTACGCCGGTAGAAAAACAAGAAATTAAAAATGAGCCTGAGATGCAGCAGGTTGTTTCAGATCTGTCCCGTCAGATGAATGAAATTAATAATCTGAGGCAGGAACTGATACAACAAAGGGGATATGTTCAAAGCTTAGAGAAAAAAATTGATGCTCAGACGAAGCTGATACATAATTTGATCTCTTTGTATGAAAGAAGCAATAATGAGCCGTCTCAAAAGGAAAAGGAGCCGGTGAAATCTCCGGTGGAACCTGCTCCGGCAGAAAAAGTCCGGGAGAAGGAGAATGCATTAGAAAAGGCAGAGACAAGAGAGCTGGCGGCAAGCAGTGAGCAGCCGGTTATTATTGGAATGGATCCGGATCAGAACAAAAACTCGCTGAAAAAGCTGATCGGTGGATGTAGTGAACTTCTCGCACAGTTGAATGTATTGATAACAGATACGAAAAAAAGGGAAAGAAATGAAAAGAGACTGGCAAGATGTAAGGAACAGATGGAGGAGTTATCAGAACAATCAGAGGATAAATTGGTTGGCAGTGAATTGGTTGCACCATTGGTCAAAATATTAGAAAGAAATATTTTGAAGATAAAAGGTGGTGCCGATGTGGAGAAAGTCATTGAAAATTATCTGGCACAGATTGGAATGTTTTCTGTTCCGTTGGTTGTTGGATCTAAGGTGACGGATAAAGAGCTGTCATATATTTCAGAAAATTGTGATTACACAGATGTTGAAAAGGAACGGGATGGAGAAATTTTAGAAGTGGCATCCAAGGCGTATCAGCTGGATTATATGACTGAGAATGGAAAGTGCCCTTATATTGTGGAAGGATCATTTTTGATCGGAAAAGGAAAATGATAAAGGCTGCTGCTGGGAGGATATGACATATGGAACTGGTTGGAATTGATTTTGGTACGTGCAATATCAAGGTAGTGCGAAGGGCAGGGGAAAGCTATAAAAACTTTCGGATTGATAATACTTCCAATGACTTGAAAAAAGGAACGGCCAATAAGGTTTTTTACAGAGATAATGAATTGCTGCTGGGAGATAAAGCGACAAAAGGACGCAATCGTTGTAAAACAGTGGAGGAGCAAAACAATTACATCGAAAATATTAAAGAACATTTGCAGGAGAAAAATTGGAAGCAGACACTTGCGGATGGACAGATAAAATCTGCTGGGGATGTAACCGGAGATATTATGCAGTATATCTATCACAGATTTTCGGAAGAACTTCAGGAAAGCATTGATGCAGTCATTACTGTGCCTGTTATTTTTTCGGAATATCAGATTAACATCATCAGAAAAGCGGCAGAAGATGCCGGGTTTCATGTGAAAAAGATCATCAGTGAACCGTTTGCCTCATTTGTATATCTGATGCAGGATTGTATTGAGACAATGGAAGAACGGCTTCATCACGTACTGATGTTTGACATTGGTGGAGGAACTCTGGATATTTGCCTGATCTCCTGTGGCGTGAAAGAGGGACAGTATGAAGTATCGGTGCAGTCGGCAATCGGAGTGGATCGTGGAGGAAATGAGATCAATGATGAAATATTAAATGATATCTTATTTAATAAAAATAAAGAAATGTTTCAGGCGGTATTGTATCAGGATGAAAAGGATGCCCATAAGGCATTTCGGAATCGGGTAAATCGTTATTCTGTGATGGAAGAGATTGAAGATTTGAAAAATGAAATGTTTCATGACGAAATAAAAAAACAGTCAAAGACCATTGAGTTTTCATTTGAAAAGCCGGATTATGACGAAGATATTGAGGTGACGGCAAAGGATATTTATCATATGCTGGATCAAAATCATTGGAAAGATATGATCTTTAATATGTTAGAGGAATTGTTTTGGGAAAGTGATGATATTGCACCGGAAGATTTGACAGATGTGTTTTTGGCAGGAGGAACATCAGCAATCCCGTATTTTAGAGAGTGCATTATAGAGTTCTTTGAGGAGCAGGGAGTAGAGAAAGAGAACTGCGGGAAGCTTTTCCAGAGGAATGATGAGGCGGAGGCGGATGACAGAAGATTTTCCTCTGTTGCCTACGGGGCGGCATGGTTTAATCAGTTTTTACATGGGGAGTTACCAATGCGCATTCAGGATGAAATTCCTTTTAAGATATATACGAAAAAAGGGGAGGACCCATATGCTACTCTGGAAAAAAACAGTGGGGTGGATAATTACTCATTTCCGAAGAAGCTTTTATTGAATGAAAAAGATCACGGAAAAATAGATGTTTATCAGGAGATCAATACGGTGATACCGGACGGCAGTGAGAATAACAAAGAAGTATATGTGGGATATTTTAATATTCCGAAAGATATTGAAAAAGGAAAGGAAGAGCTGTATCGCTTTCGATTTAATCATAAAAATGTATTGGAAATACAGTATTTTCATAGAGAATTAGAAAATGATGAGATGATACCGGTGATTGACAGTACGGAAGAATTAGTTTATGGAGTGTGAGGAAATATATATGGAAAATAAATATGATCAAACAGAGGAATTACAGCAGTTATGTGATATTGGAAAAGCGATTTCACATAAGATGCAGGAAAGCCTGAAAAGTCAGGCGAGCCAGATGGATGAGTATTTCGAACTGATTACAGATATGGAAAGGATCGTGGAGGAGCAGTCGAAAGTAATTCAGTGTCTGCAGGGGGAAAAGGAGTCTGCCTGTGTACAATTAGACAACGTAAAAAATGAGCTGCAGAAGAAAAACGAAGAGTTGAAAAAATGGGAAGAAAAGTACAATCAACAGAAAAAGAAATATGAAGGCTGGAGCGATAACATTGCAGAGTTATCAAAGATTGTACTGGAATATGAAGGCAAACGTGATGAAACAGAGAAGACAAAGGAAAAGCTGGAGAAAGAAAGGGCCGGATTAGCAAAGGAGAGAGGGGAGTGGGAAGAAACAATAAAAAGGCTAGAGGAAGAAAAGAAAACAGCGGAGACAAATCAGGAAGAATTTGAAAACAAATATCTTGAAGAAGAAAAAATGTATCTTGCATTAAATAAAGCGTATAAAGAACTAAAAGATGAAAAAAATGCTTTGGAACAGGAAAATCAAAGACTGCAGGAGGCAGGAAAGGAAAATGATGCGGAAGAAAATATACCGCAGGAAGAATGCGTAGCGTGGGCTCCACAGGAAAACAATGCTGCAGATGAGGAGGAAGAGGTATCAGCAGAAGAGAAACAGGAAGAACTAGAAGAATCTGATGATATCGGCAGTGCTGATGATGCTCCCAAAGATCATCAAAGAGAATTAGGGGTATAGTAATCTGACAGTTTTTATACAAGTTTACAGAAAGGAGATACTGCTTTGGCAGTAATGTGACAAAATGAAGAAAGTACAGGTAGGAATTGACTTGGGAACAACAAATACTTTGGTGAGTACCAATCGCAATGGAAGAATTGATATTATTAACATTGACGGAAAGAAACAGATGCCGTCGGTTTTATATGTTTCTGAAGATGGCAAAGAAATCATAGGAAAAAATGCGTTGAAAAAAGGCAAGAAGGATCCGTTGAATTGTATTCGGTCATCGAAAACTTATATTGGAAAGGATGAAAAATGGGACATCCGGGAGAAGGAATATACCCCTACCGATGTGGCTGAAAAAATTTTAAGAAAGGTGCATGATGAAGTAAGAAGGGAATTGGAATTAGAGGAAGATGATGTTGTTCAGGCGATCATTACCATTCCTGCATACTTTACAGCCAATCAATCGGATGAGACGAAAAAGGCAGGAGAAAGAGCCGGTTTAGAAGTGCTCCGTATTATAGTTGAGCCGGTTGCTGCAGCAGTAGCTGTTTCAGATGAATTGCAGGATGAAAACATTGCAGTAGTGGATTTAGGTGGAGGTACCTTTGATGTAAGTATATTAGAGGTGAAGGATGACAAGTATAAAACGATTGCCACCGGGGGCTCCAGAGAATTGGGCGGAGATACTTTTGACGGATGCTTAGTTTCCTATCTGAAAGAAGTTATTCAGAATGAGACAGGACGTGATCTGTTTGATTATGAAGGTTCTCAGATGGAATATAATGAGTATTGGAGCGTGGATACGAAGATCAGACAGGAAGCAATAAAAGTAAAAGAGGAGCTTTCCGATTGCAGTGAATGTGAAGCAGATTGTGAAGAGCTGTTTGACGGTTATGATTTATATAAAGAAATCACAAGAGAAGAGTTTGATGAAATATGTGAAGAATTATATGAGGCTATCCAGGATTATATTAAAAAAACCATGAAAGACAGTGGTTTGTCAGTTGCGGATATTGGCAAGGTATATCTTGTCGGAGGAAGTGGCAGGATTCCGAAAGTAAGGAAAATTGTTGAAAACTTTTTTGGAAAGAAGGTATCTACAGAACAGGATCTGGATATTCAGGTAGCCAAAGGCGCAGGGATTATCGCAAGTGACAAAAGCGGATTTTCCGTGAATTCATCCCAGAGTAAATTTCAGGATATTATTTCCCACTCTATGGGAATTGAGGTTGTTGGTAAAAAGTATTCAGAGATATTAGCCAGAGGAAAGGAATATCCTTGTGAATATGAAAAAATATATAGTACCATGAAAGATAATCAGAGCCGGGTCATCATTAAGGTTTATGAGAAAATAGATGAGGATGTATCGGATGATTTGAAAGAATCTGATAACTTTGATTTTTACGGAAGCTTCGAATTGAAGGACATTACGCCAAAGCCAAAGGGACAAGTAAAGATCAAAGTCAAATTTGATTACGATTTGAGCAGAACATTACAGGTGACAGCGTACGAAGAGGGAAAAGAAGATAAAAAAACAACGGTAGTTTTACATAAGGGAGAGATTGTGGAAGAGGTTTCGGATACACAGGCCAAGCCTATGGACTTTTGTGTGTTGATGGACGCATCTTCCAGTATGAGCAGGGATAACAGAATCCAGGATGCGAAAAAAGCCTGTCATCAGCTTGTGGATTCCATTCTTGATTTATCCGTACATCGCGTGAGTATTATAACCTTTGATTCGTTCGCAAAGATTTTGTGCGATTTAACAAATGATGCAGAAGAGCTTGGAAAAATTATTGATGGTCTTAAAACATCGGGGTCAACTGCTATGGATGCGGCGATACAAAACGCAATAAAGGAATTGAAGCATCATGGTAACAGTCAAAATGGACGTGGCATTATACTTATCACGGATGGAGATCCGGATCATAGGAAATGGACACAGGAAGCAGCGGAAGCTGCGAAAAGCCAGGGAATCGTAATTGCGACAATCGGAGTGGCGGAAGCAGAAAAAGCATATCTGCAGAAGATAGCTTCGGATGAGAATTACTGTTATATGATGGAAAATATGGCAGAATTGGCAGAAACATTTGGAAAAGCAGTAGATGATCTGCTGCAGGCATAAGGAGGAGAGATTATGGCAGCGCAAGATAAAATTGAAGTCACAAGACAGCAGATTAAAGAGGTATTAAGGTTTTCTATTTCAGATGAGATTAAGAGCATGGAAGAGCTCTGTGAGAAGCTGAAAAATTGGAATAATCCCGAAAAGAATATATATCTGAGTCGTTTATTAAAGAATATTGGCATACAACAGAGAGATGTCAGGGAATATCAGGCAGAAATTAACTTATTAAATCAAAAATGTATTCTGGAAGGGGAAAAAACGGAACAAACCCATTTAGATCCCAAACCGGCAAAAAAGACTGCAGCTACCCGCAAGAGTGTTGACACTCTGAAAGTAAAAGACAGCAAAAAACAGACATTAGAAAAGGTTCGCAAAGAATATCACAACAAATCTAATGATTTTACTACGGTGACAGGGGACAAATATGACAAGAGCCCTAATTGGAAGTTGTATAAAAACAGCATTGTATCCCAGCAGAATAAATGGATTATCGAGTTTACTGATGACATGGAATTAAACGAAAACCAAATTCTTTTGTTCAGTAAAGATGCCAGCGAAATTATTGCTTTGGGATGTCTGGAAAAGATAGAGAATAAGAAGTATTATGTTTTATTCCCGGAGCAGGAAAATATTGATTATAAGGGAATTCAAGACGGACTGAATAAATTTAAGCTGGTATTTTTTGACAAGAACCAGGAAAATAAGACATATCGTGTGGACAAAGTGGAGATTTATTACTCTGATTATGAATGGGAGATGGACCGTCCCCTTTGTATTGACTTTGGTACAAGCAATACGACGGCAGGTTCCTATGGCATTCGCAATGCTGCGGCCGATGAGATTGAAATCGTGGAATTTATTGATGTAACACAGACACCGAACAGAAAGGATGCAAAGCTGTTACCTACGCTTGTTTATGTTGAAAACTGTGAGAACAAAGATGCGGTCAAATTTTTGTTTGGTTACGAAGCCAAGAAAAAAATTGAGGAGATGCATTATGAATGTAAAGCGGATTCCTTTTATGAATTAAAGAGATGGATTAGCGCTATGGATCAGGAGGAGCTCATAACGGATGGAGTACATCAGGTATCTGTAAAAAGAAGCGCGATCATAAAAGCGTATCTGGACTATGTTATTGAGCAATCAGAAAGATTTTTTCAAAAGAAATTTAAAAAATTACATTTTTCGGCACCGGTAAAGTTAAAACAGAAATTTTTAGAAGAAATAAAGAAATTATACAACGATCAGGGAAGAGAAATTTTAGAAGACAAAGAAGCCATTGACGAGGGGATTTCGATTGTGTATGGTGAGATTGCACAATTAATCCACCAGAAGGGAATTAATGTAAAGGACGATTCGTTAAAAAACAAAAGTATTATGATCATGGATTGCGGAGGAGGCACGACAGATCTTGCAAGCTGTAAATACAAGGTGGAGTCTGTTGATGGCGTAAAGGCCGGAAGAATCAAATTGGAAACGCAGTTTATTAACGGTAACTCCAATTTTGGAGGTAACAATATTACATATCGTATTATGCAGATATTAAAAATAAAGATGGCTGCAGCGATCTGTCCGGACGAATTCGAAAATGGCGGAAACATTTTTGAACTGATCGATAAAGACGAAAATGAAATATTAGATATTATGGAAAGCAGCAGCTCCTCCAAACAATATAACTCAGAACAGGTAAATGAGGTGTATGCGAGATTTCAGGAAAATTATGAGAAAGCAGAAAAGATTATACCAACCTGCTATAGTGATGATTATATGGAGAAAGCAAAGTTAAAAGTAAAGAGAAATTTCCATTATTTGTGGCATAAGGCAGAAGAAATAAAAATTGAGTTTTTCAAAAGTGACAGCAGAATTAGTATAAGCTTTGGAAACAAGAGCGATAAGGATTATGATCCACAAATTACAATAAGTGATAAGGATAACTATTTCATTTATAAAAAAACAGACTCAAGATTGGAACGGCAGGATGCTCCAATGAAAGACATCAGTATTACCTTTAAGGAAATCAATCGGGTGATCTGCGGAGATATCTATGGCTTGTTATGTGGCCTTTTGGAGAATGACCAGCTCCAGGATCAGGAAATGAAAGTAGAGGATTATGATTATTACAAACTTTCCGGACAATCCTGCAAGATTTCCCTGTTTACCAGTCTCTTAAAGGAATATATTCCGGGAAAGAAACTTCGTGCTGCCAGAAGAGAAAAAAGTAATGAAAACACGGAATCTGAAAAGTTAAAATTGGAATGCGTCAGAGGCAGCATAAAATTTATGCAGGATTGCCGGCGTGGAGAAATTCAGCCTGTTATCATTCCGAATCCGCCAAAGGTGATCTATGATGTGTTATATAAAAGGGAATATGAAGAAACTCGTTTGTATGATCACACAGAAGAAAATGAGATTCAAGTGATTGAGATATTATCGAATGCAGAGGAATTTAAATTTTCCGTGTTAAATAGCCACGGGATAGAAGAAAGAAGTTTTATGCTTAAATTAGGCTCTGCAAAAGAAGAGCAGAGAACCACAGAGCAGATAAAAGATGTTTTATTAAAACAGGCAAAAGCTTCTGAAGAGACGATTATAAATTTTATTGACACGATAGAAGGAATTGACTTATCGAATAAACCGGGGACGGAAACACGCATTTTGTTTGGGGTTCCATCAAAAGACGGTTATGGCATTCGTATCGGTGTTTTAAAAAAGAGCAGAGAAGGCGAGAATAATGACGATGTTTATACATGGTTAGAGTGGAAGTATGAGAATTTTGAAGATGCGTCAAAAAGCTTCTTTGACGGAAAGCATTAGGAGAAAATATTATGAAGGAATCAACGATACAATTGCAGCGTAAAACATTAAATTTTGTTCCGGGAGAAATTCTGACACGAGAGATGTTGCAGGATCTATATGATTATCCGAGGAATGCCGTGGAAAATTACTATTCCGCATATTCAGACGGAATATTATATGGTTTAGAATGGAATACAATATCCCCGGAGTGCCACCGGATTACGCCGGGAGCTCTAAAATGGAAAGGAGATATCTTTTTTCTGACAAAGGAAATTGATGTTGAAAAAGCATTCGGAGATACGTTTGAAAATGGCAAGAGATATCAGTTGTTTTTTGTTTCCGAGGGAGAAGAACCGCAACGGGTAGATCAGGGAGTCCGCCATGTATATACGATGCAGTTAGCGGCAGTCAGAAAAGAAGATCCGGATTATGATGAGATTGCTCAAAATGAATATTTATATGCATGTGTATTAAACACGACGGCGAATGGATTGAAATTAGAGTTTAACACATCGGACTGCCTTCCGGGAATATGTGCAGACAATAGCGATATTGATGGCAGGTATTGTTTTCCTATGCCATTGATGTATCAGGAAATCATTCCCATGTTGGAAAACAAAGAAAACAAAACAATGCTGGACTATCAGTTTTTGACTTTATTATATCAAAGAAAGAATCTTCCGATGAAACTCGTGACGTATTATATAAAGGAATATGAAGGTTCCGATGCCATAGCTTCGGTAGACATAAAAAAGTCAAAAGAGTTTTACGAACGTTTTAAAAAGGCTGTAGAGGCATATAAACAAGTTGTTTCCGTAGAAATGGAAAGCAAAAAAGCGGACAATAAAAAAGAAGAAAAGGAAGCAATGTATAGAGAAAGTGGAAGTCTTTAGGATTACCGGGTGGATCATTAACTAAATTTTATATTTTACATCAGGAGGAACTGGTCAATGGTTACATTTATTCCCCCGTATATGGGTGAGGAGATCAAGAGCAATGCAGAACGGAAAATGTATGATGTATTGCAGGAGTTGAATTTAAAGAATGCCTGTGTGCTTCATTCTTTGGGGCTTCCCAGACATCGGTCTAAGATTTACGGAGAGATTGATTTTGTGGTAGTCTGCGAGCGGGGCGTTGCCTGTCTGGAGATTAAGGGGGGACGCGTGGAATGTCGTGACGGACAATGGACCTTTATTGACCGGTATGGGACGGAGCGGGTGAAGCCGGAGGGACCTTTTGCGCAGGTGACCGGCAATATGTTCAGTCTGCGTGATATCCTGAAGAAGCGTTTTGAAGGAAATCCTCATATGAAAAACATTCTGATGGCCAGCGGTGTGGTATTTCCGGACATTACATTTCATTCTGATTCCCAGGAGATCATCCCGGAGATTATTTATGACCGCACGACGGAGGATATTTCTGAGTATATGAATCAGGTGTTTGACTACTGGCAGCAGAGACAGCACCGGGAGCCGAGCAAATTATCTCCGTCGGATATCCGTGAGGTTGTGCAGTTTCTGCGGGCAGACTTTTGTTTTATTCCTTCCCTGAACGACCGTTTGGAGCAGGTGGAGCAGAAGCTGGTGCGTCTGACAAAGGAGCAGGCGCAGCTTATGCAGGCGCTGGGGATGAATGATCATCTGATCGTAGAAGGTGGAGCGGGCACCGGCAAAACTCTTCTGGCTGCAGAGTTTGCGAGACGTCAGCTGGAGCAGGGGGCCAGAGTTCTCTATCTTACTTACAATAAAAATCTTGCACATCATGTAATGCGTTCGCTGCCGGAGACAGATCAGTTAAAGGTAGTAAACATTCATGCTCTTTTTGGTGAATATGTCCCGGTGGATGTGGAGGAGCTGCAAAAGGATCCTCAAAAGTATTTTGCCCAGATTTTACCGGAGAGATTTTATGATTATATCAGTGAGAAGCAGTCTACAGATCCGGATGCGGCTGATATGCAGTATGATCTGTTGATCATGGATGAAGGACAGGATATTTTAAAGCCGTTATATTTGTATTCTCTGGACTGTCTGCTGAAAGGCGGGCTGGATCACGGGAAATGGGCGGTATTTTATGATGAGAAGCAGAATATTTACAATCCGGAATATCAGGACGGAATGGACATACTCCGGTCCTATTCCCATACAAAGTTCCGTTTATTTGTAAATTGCAGAAATACGGTGCAGATCGGTACATACAGTGCAAAGGCAAGTGGTGTGACGTTTGCGGAATTTATGCGGGAAAATGGGGAAGAGGTAGGAAAGATTTCCTATGAGGATGAAAAGGATTTTGGTGGGAAGATTAAGGAGATAATGAAAACGTTAAGAGAAGGAAAAGTATCTCCCGGAGACATTACATTTTTGTCGCCCAAAAAGTACCAAAATTCGAAACTGGCAACATTAAAGCTTGCAGTAAATGAATTGCGGGATGATTTTAAACCGGACCCGTCCGTGCCTGTCTTTGCAACGATACAGGGCTTTAAAGGGCTGGATGCGAAGGTTGTGATCCTTTGTGATGTAGAGGCTTTGCGGCGTGAGACGTTTTCGCAGTATATATATCTTGCCGGGACGAGGGCCCGGACGCTGTTATATATTGTAGGGACGAAAGATTTTTGGGAGGAGCATCAGGTGGAATAAGTGCAATAAAAGGAATTGGATAGACGGTAGAGGATATGATGAAGGCGAGGGAAAAAGGCAGGGAACCGGATCAGAGGGATACTGGGAAAAAATGATCTATTGCCGTTTTCTACGCAGATATTGTTACGAAAGAATATATGAGAGAGCCACATGTATTTGCAGATGCATTTAATTTTTTGTTGTATGATGGCAGACAGGTGATCAAACCGTCAGAGCTTAAGGAACTGGATACGGCAGAAATGATGTATATTTTTGGTGGCGGAGCCCCAAAGAGGGGGACGGGCGTGCAGAAGTATCGGGATATTTTGAAATATGTTACGGTTATGAGTGGAGCGAAGGCTGCTTACATTCTTTTGGGAGTAGAGAACCAAACAGATATTCATTATGCTATGCCGGTAAAAAATATGGTTTATGATGCGATGCAGTATGCCGAGCAGGTATCACGAATAGCTTCTGATCATAGAAATAATTCAAATAAGGGAACTATGAGCAGTGCCGAGTTTCTGTCCGGTTTTACGAGAGAGGACAGACTGCAGCCGGTGATTACGCTGGTGGTACATTTTGGAGCAGATCCATGGGATGGACCTACATCGTTGCATGAAATGTTGGCAGTGCAGGATGACACAATACGGAGATATGCACAGGATTATCGGGTGCATATGCTGGATCCCGGCAGAATATCCCAGAATGACTTCAAAAAGTTTGCATCAAGCCTGCGGGAAGTGTTAAACTATATAAAGTATTCGAAGGATGAGAAGGGGCTGGCAAGGCTTCTGGAGGAGGATGAACGCCTCAAGAAGCTGGAGGTAGAAGCCGCCCAGGTAATAGAGACAATAACCCATACAGATTTTGCAATCGATGAGAAAACGGAGGTGGTCAATGTGTGTCAGGCAGTAGAGGATATGATGAAGACGAGGGAACAGAAAGGCAGGGAACTGGGACAGAGGGACATGTTGGTACAGTTAGTCAGGAAGGGACTTCTCAGCGTAGCAGATGCTGCATCTGAGGCAGGATTATCCTGTGAGGCATTTGAGCGTGAGATGAAATCAGGAAAAAACTGATCTAGCAATCTGTGGCATCAGTTGGGGGCAAAATACTTTTTGCCCACAATATCATATGATGGCGGATGATAGAAACCAGGTGATCGTATCCCTTGGAACCGTTCTATCGGATCGCTTCCCTGCACAGGCGCTGCAGATAACCGGATACGGATTCGTCTTCTTTCCGCTTGCTGAAATCGTTGCCGATTTCCTGAATAAGCTCTTCGATTTCCTGACAGTAGTATTGATATTCTGACTGTGCGGTATTAAAGAAGGTATTTGCGTGATCATTGATATCATCCTCCATTTCTGAGATGGCAGAGTGAATATCGGTGATCGTGTATTGGATACTGCCACCTGCCAGAGTTTCGAGGGC